>Ga0041059_1001335_pt1 | contig 19698 bp, 16 predicted proteins | sample AraColnosormetaG_FD_56232 | JGI IMG/M metagenome (GOLD analysis project Ga0041059, IMG submission 56232) | Arabidopsis roots microbial communities from North Carolina, USA - Col MF nosort | ecosystem: Host-associated > Plants > Roots > Unclassified | place: USA: North Carolina | collected...
TTTTTTTTTTTTTTTTTTTGGGTTGGGAGACGAAAGTTAGGAAATTTCGCGGATTATATTTGATCAAACATATCTCTTTTGAGAATGTGAAAATAAAAACCAATGCTTTGTCTCTCTTTTACTATGAATTCTTCTCTTTTCTATGCAATTACTTCACCAATGTCGTATGATTGAGAATCATTAGGATGAATAGACTTCGGAGATGATTTACCGATTTCTCAAGACTTTTTTGTTTTCTCTTCTTTTTGGTGTCTTTGGTTGTAGGTTCGTGGAACTAAGTGTTTGGTTATTGATCCAAAGCTCAGTGGTTCAGTCTCATTGATCATCCCGACCTCTAAGCTTAAGGTAATTTCGTTTTTCTTTTAAAGGTTGAGTTTGGTTTTAACATTAGTGGTGATTTGATTTTTTGTTGTTCTTTGCTTAACAGGAACTTGGTTTGGAGTTACGACATCTTACTGCGGAACCAGTTCAGACTGAATGCACAAAAGTGGTTTATCTTGTTCGCTCTCAACTTAGCTTTATGAAATTCATAGCGTCTCACATTCAGAATGATATTGCAAAAGCGATTCAGAGAGACTACTATGTTTACTTTGTTCCTCGTAGGTCTGTTGCGTGTGAGAAGGTATGTGGTTATTTGCGTCCTCTAATACTATTGTTGCTTTCGTTTGCTTGTTTTATTACTTTTTTGAATAAGGGTGATAAAAAAAATCATTCTGCTATTTTCAGATTCTTGAGCAAGAAAAAGTGCATAACCTGGTTACAGTGAAAGAGTTTCCCTTGTATATGGTTCCACTAGATGAGGATGTTATTTCATTTGAGCTCGAGCTCTCTGAAAAGGTGTGTAGAACTCTCATGAGTCCAATTCTTGTAACTTTATGTGCCATTTTCCGTGAGGCCTTAAAATCACAGCTTTCCTAATTATCTTGTTCATGATTTTTTAATGATAGGATTGCCTTGTGGATGGTGATGTTAGCTCCCTTTGGCATATCGCAAAAGCCATACATGAACTTGAGGTTTAAACATTTTCGTTATTCTTTACATCTCGTCATCACAACTATCATCTCATTACTAACTCTTCCTATAGTTCTCTTTTGGAGTTATATCAAAAATGAGGGCAAAGGGCAAAGCATCAGTTCGTGTTGCAGACATTCTAAACCGCATGCAAGTGGAGGAACCTGTCAATTCGAATGATGTAAAATACCTGCAATAGTTTGAATGTCATAATCACCAGTTATTTCGCTATCTTGTTTTTGTATCCTTTTTTCACTATTCTAAATGATGTTTGTTCTATTTCAGGTGGGAAGGCCTGAAGTGGATACACTCATTCTATTGGATAGAGAGGTAAGATTACAATGTGTGTTTCCTGTTATTTGTAATCCTTAAATACAAAGATATCCTTCAAGGATTGAATGTTAAAGAGTTGGTGTGATGTAATCATTGGGAAGTCTGAATTATGTTTTATATGACACAAACGATGGATTTGGAAATGTGCATATAAAGGTTAAGAGATATAGAAAGTGGTTAAAATCCCACTTAATCTGGAATTGGGACTGGCTGATACCTTGTTAGGCGGTGGTTACCTTTTACTTGACATGGCGCTATTAGTTTCAAATTTTACGTTTCTGTTTCAGGTTGACATGGTTACTCCTATGTGTTCCCAGTTAACTTATGAGGGACTAATAGACGAGGTAATTGTCACAAATTTTGGATACTGCAGTTTTGACTAGAAGTAGCTTAAGTAGATTTTGCAGTCACTGCAACTGGTGGACTTTTTACTCTCTGAGGAAGTGACACTGACTTCATGTATCATACTTTTACTAGTAATTATGTTGAGTGTTTTCGGTTTCTCTTCTCGTAAGAAAGTCTTACACAAGTGTGAGATCCAGATTAGCTTCTGCGGGCTTTTTCATTATCATGCTGAGTTGATGTACTTTTCTGGAATTTGGGGAGGGAACATAATGGTGTGAAACTATTTGGTTTCATTGGATGCAATGATAACCAACAACAACACAATTTTGACTTAAGTTATGCTGGCTGATTGAGTTTTCCTGCGAGCTGACTCCAACCTTTCTTTAAAGATTTTGCATATCAGCAATGGAGCTGTCGAGGTCGACTCATCTGTGATGGGTGCTCAGCAGGAGGGAAAAAAGATGAAAGTTCCCCTTAATTCAAGGTTAGTTGATTTGCTCATAGAGAAAAATTCCTTCTATCGTCTGAGACAAGTGGCCATTTTTCTTCTATCTCACTGCTGAATGATTTCTGTAAGCAAATATGATGCATGGAATATATATTTTGATTTTCGTGGATTGGATAAGTACAACATTTCGCTAGTATTCCCGTGTATTAATTGTTAATGCACGAAAAATAGCTTCCTAAACTGGTTATTATGGAAGACACGTTTGAGTGTTGACCTTATTTTCTGAATGCTTAAATTTACAGTGATAAGTTGTTCAAGGAGACAAGGGATCTCAACTTTGAAGTCGTTGTACAGGTTGACCTTTGCCCTTTTGGCTTGGATTCTTTGTTACATAGGATTCTGTTTCCTTATCTTCCAGATGCCATATGGTCGCAGGTTCTACGTCAGAAGGCAATGACCATGAAGGAGGACTACACGGAAATTAATTCTGTACGTTTGTCGCTCTCCTCCTTTAGGTAGACTTGTTTTCATGGTAGAGGTATACATACATATCGACCAGACACTTATTGGCACATTGTGTTACCGACTTTAAGTAGACCATGTTATGCCTTAGGAATGATCAGCCTATTCATAGAGTTTACTGTTAGATTATTAGTTGTATCCAGATATCTAATGGGGTATGGTTATATAATGCACAGACCCAGACAGTTTCTGAGCTGAAGGACTTTGTTAAGAAGCTTAACTCACTACCAGAGATGACAGTAAGTATTGACTTGATTACTATATGTTCCTTTTCTTATATATTGCAAACGTTCAGATCAAAATTTGTTCCAGTTTAACTTAATTGGTTATGATTTTTTCTTTCCCAGAGGCACATACATCTTGCCCAGCACCTAACGACGTTCACATCCAAGCAATCATTTAATTCTCAACTTGATATGGAACAAACACTTGTTGAGGCAGAAAATTATGACATGTAAGTTTCTTTTTAGAGAAACACTTATTGTATTTTAATACTTCCATTCAAGAAGTTTTCATGATTCTTTCTGTTACAAGGGATGTGGAAAACATGTTACTTTGATAGCATAATGGATATTGAAATCTATGATATAATTGATTATTACTAACTCTTGTTTTTAAATGCAGATGCTATGAGTACATAGAAGAGATGATCCATAAACAGGAGCCTCTCACTAATGTCTTACGTCTATTAGTCTTATTTTCTGTTACAAACTCAGGGTTACCGAAGAAACAATTTGATTATATAAGGCAAGTTAAGCTTCCGTCAGTCATTCTGTATTATATATTTCAATTTTCTGTTTTTTTTTTAATCATATCTTGTCTTCGGGTCTCAACTTTCAGAATGGAACTACTCCACAGTTATGGGTTTGAGCATGTGGTTACACTGAACAACTTGGAAAAAGCAGGATTGTTGAAGAAGCAGGTTTGGTGATTCTTGGTTTCCTTTTAGAATTGAATCATTTTCTTATATTCTATGGTGAGGTACGTCTGACATTCTAATGTCTTGGTGTACCTTCGTTTGGTTCCTGCAGGAGTTTAAAAGCAACTGGCTGACAGTGAAACGGACACTGAAACTTATTGTCGAAGACACTGATACGTCTAGGTAATCTTCTTTTTAGTCATGCTGTCTCCTACTGAATACATGGTACTTCATTGACATGATTTTGTTAATGGGATAAAGCTTACGAAGTAGGTCAGATGTTTAATCCAGAAATATGAGTACCTTGATAACAATGTGTGACTTGAAAGCTCTTTTTCCACTGCTATATTTGAAAATATCCCTCATAATCTCTAATGCATGATCTAACGACAGCATTGACTTAATGCCACAAATCTCTTATGCCCTTGAAAGCTCTTTTCAACTTGCAAGTTTTGTTGATTTGTGAGGACTCCCTCGTTTTCTAATGCATGATCTTGCATCATCATTGGCTGAATATTCAGAATTTATAGCATTAGTAAATCTGTTTTCCTCCTTGTTTGTAGTATGGGATCATCTCCTTTTTCATATGGTACATTTTTTCTTTTATTTTGACATTTAGTGTTTCAATAGTACCTATCTACAGACATCTGATTTGCTAGGCCTTGCACCAACTTTTTTCTAATCATAAAATCAAGTTTTGAAATCAGTTTGAGTTTTGAGGAAAATAAATTTCTTGTGCAGGCCTAACGATATCGCTTATGTCTATTCGGGATATGCTCCTCTTAGCATTCGTCTTATCCAACAAGCTATTCATTCTGGATGGTTAGTACGTTCTTGCTTTCTTAATTACCAAAAAGAAAAAATGTTCTTGCTTTCTTCTAGCCAAAACTTTTGCCTAGGTAGTTTAACACATAGGCTTTTCTGAATAAGTATTAAACTAAGAAGAAAAAGTCGAGAATCTGTTCAGTTTCAATTTGAGAAGCACTTACGTGAAAGGGCTGATAAAAACTCAGCATAAGGAATCCATGTATGAATGAATAGGAGAATTTTTGTCTGCTTCCTTTGAGGCAAGAAAGAAATGCGCAAATAGTAAACAGCAACAACTTTACTATGATAAAGCAATATAACCTAGGTTACGTTCATGATTGATTAGTGTGCTGTATTGATGTCTCAATCTACCTTACAGGCGTCCTATGGAAGACATTTTGAAGCTGTTACCAGGACCCCATCTGGAGACTAAAAGAGTCAGTACACTTTTTCCTTTACCCAATTAGAGAGATAAATGTAACCTCTCTTTTCAACTATTTTTCAATTGCAAATATATCACTATGTCCCTTCTTTGTGCAGAGTGGATTCCCAAGTAGTCCATCAGTTGATTCATTGCACGGAGCTTCAAATGGGTAAGTTTCTCGTTAACAAATTAGTTTTGTACCGCGAAGTAAATTCGATAAAATGATAAATGGAATGATTCTAATGTGTAAGAGGTTTCATCTGGGACATGATTACAGGGTTGCTGATGGAAGACGCTCAATTGTTCTTGTTGTCTTCATTGGAGGTGTAACATTTGCTGAAATCTCTGCTTTACGGTATCTCGCCTCTAAGGTATATATCAAACTTCAAAAGTTTACCATAAAAAAAACACTCTTTTTGTCCGCTGAATCCTCCATTCTTGCTTCTGCATAAAATTTTATCAGGAAGGAATGGCTTATGATTTGATTGTTGCCACAACAAAAATCGTCAACGGCGCAACGTTGATAGAAACATTCATGGAAAAACTAGGCTGATCCGTAAACTGAGCGTTATGTTCATCTTTTCTCTTTCGAGTGTGTTTATTAATTCATTTTTTGTATGTCTTTGTTTATTTTTCTGGATCATTGTGGTTGCAGAGTGAATGGTATGCGTATGTGTATGTGTATATTAAATGGTTGAGATACAGCGTGATTATACAAATTCAATAATGTTTTCTTGGTACAACCTTTCACTTCAACTTCTGCTAGTTATATACGGCTTTACTTCTCCCTAATTCTCAAGCAAATCGAGAGTGTGAAACAGTAAATAATAGGGTTACTTTTACTTTTAAATATCAAATAGATATACACAACTCTGAGTCGAAAATTACATATAACATCATTACATAAGATTCTTATGTCAGACTCAAACCAAAGGTTCCTATACATATAATCTACACTGAAACAAATAACATTCCAAAAGAGCGAGGCTTTCATGGAACAGTAGTTACTGCAACACCTTCGGTTTGCTGAATAAGCTCCAACAAGCTCGCAGCTTTCCTCTTTGCTCTATCAGTGCCATTCTCAGTAAGTTCCTTCAAGGCCACATCTGCACCAACCTCTCTTGCTACATTTAGCCTTTCTATATTCCCAATACATAGATACCAAAGTATTGCTGCAGCATTTTCCCGGTTCCTTGGTGACCCTGTCCTTATAATCTCAACCAAAACCGGGATAGATTCTGCTTCAGCTATCGCTGTTTTCCCTTCTTGGTTAGTTGAAAGAATTGCTAAAATGGCCAGAGCCTCATCCACCATTCCGCCACCTGCATCTTTCAGTAATCTGGTCAGAGGGTCAACAATACCGCCTTTAACCGCCCTTGATTTGTTCCCCTGGTATATGCATAAGTTGAAAATCGCTGTAGCAGCATCTTTTTTGCCTCTTCGGGTTCCTTCCTCAAGCAAGCTTATAAGTGCTTGGATAGCTCCAGCAGCACCTATTGCCACTTTGTTTTCATCTATAACAGATAAACTGAAAAGGGTTGCAGCAGCGTTCTCTCTAGCTTCCATGCTTCCGTTCTTTAGGACTTCTACTATATCCGTTATGGCTCCTGCATCAACAATGGCTCCTTTGTTCCCTTCATTTATGGAAAGATTCAGAAGAGCTGTCACAGAATGTTCCTGAGTCCGAGGATCTGGTGAGGATAGAAGCTCTACAAGGAGTGGTATGGCTCCAGCCTCAGCGATACAAACTCTGTTATCCACGTTCCTCTTGGCTAGTAACCTTAATTCTCCAGCTGCAGCTCTTTGCTGTTCTGTAGTACCGTTGGCCAATTTCTCTAACAAGGAAAGGACAAATGTTCGATCACAATCTGAAGAGCTGCTTCCTCCTATTTTTGTGGTTCTACAGCTCCCTTGATTTTGCGGTAGCTCAATGCCGTTGCTTTCACACCACAAAGCAATGAGACTCTTTAACACATAATTAGGGGTTAATCCAGCATGTAAAAGTGTCTCCTGAGATTTCGGACATGTTTTATGACCAGCATCAAGCCACTTCTGAATTGATGATCTTTCATATGTCTGCAAGGTCGAAAAATTCAGCTATAACAACAAATACACAAGTTTAATAATCAAATTCACTACAATGCACAACGAAACTTGCAAAGCCAGACCTGTCCAGTGGAGACGATAACAGGATCCTTCATCAGTTCAAGTGATATCGGACACCGAAAATACTCTGGTATAACAGGAGAACGATGTCTCGAAACGATTCTGCTGCCAGTGGATGGATCAGGGTCTGAACTTTCCATTGTTACAAAGTCTACCAGGTTTTTAAGAAGTGAAGACATCCTCTCGAAACAGTCATCAGGATCTCCATCATATGAAAGAAAATACTCATGTATCGCATGCGATTCTTTCTTCAGCTCATCAATGGTAGTAAGTTGGAGCTCTTGTGAAAGTCTTTTGAGGATTATAGGGTCAGGATCCATCACATTCTCTGCCATAGCTAGATCATGGCTAAGCTGTAGATCAGACTCCTCCCATCTTTCTTTTGCTCTCTTGAACTGAAAATGCAGAAGCTGAACCTACAAATTCAGAGAGCTTATCATTAGAATTCAGATTTTAATCAACAGAAAAATATAGCCCTCCTTAAATCAATGCATTGAGAAGTACCTGTTCTCTGACTTCCTCTGATACCTCAATCTTCTCATAAGGAATCTGACTTAACGCTGCTTCTATCTCCACTGTCATGTCACGGAACTTCTCCACAAGAGAATCTCTATCGAAAAGCTGCCAGCAGAGAGAACACGAAAAAGGTCTCAACTTCTTGTTATCAGACTCAATTTGATTCATCCCAAAATAAGAGAAACAAGACAAAACCCAAATTCTTGATATTGTTAAAGAAGACAAAGACAAACAACAAAACCCTAAACACCAAAATCTTAAACCCTCGAAGAGAAAACAAAGGAAATTGCCAACTTTTGCCAGCTACCAAAGATATAAATACAAATAAAACAGAGCAAGTAAATGAGTAACCTGAAAAAGCTTGCTTCCTCCATTAACCGATCGAAAAAGCTCAAGACTTGAATCAAGAGCGATTCTCATAGCCTCAAACCCTGTAATCTGATCCTTTTTCAATTCAACATTGACGTCAATCAATTCCTCGAAGAAAGGGCTGAGAAGCGTGATCCTACGAACAAGATCGCCTTGGATCTTCCCAATAAAACCCCTTGAAGATGAAAACCCTGATATTTCTTTAACGGAGTCAACGAGTCGACTCATTAGCTCCTCGTGGGAACAACAATTCGTTAATCCCATCCCTCAGATTTTACTGTTCCAGAGGGCTTCAAAAGGGTTTTAACGAAACCAAGACGAGGAAGAAGAAACCCAAAAAACCAAGAGGAGGAACAGAAATGCTATGGAACGAAATAGTCTTCTCATCAACGTGACAATAAACACCTATTTGGACATGAAAAGTCTCATTTTGTCCATTTTCAGACCAATCATAATTTTTTCTATTTTATTTTGCCGTTAAATTTTAATATTTAAACATTGCATTTAGATTTTCATATTTATTTATTGCCTCAACTATAAATTTATGATATTAAGGTTGACCAATACAAATATATAAAGTTTTTAAGTTTGTATTTGCATCTGAAATCATCAAAAGTCAAATCCTTTGTATAATGGATTTCTCTACCTGTTTGTTAGTCTCTTTGAAATTGTCAAATAATTTCTTGATTTAGGTTTTGTTAGAATTGGCTGCAATAGTCTCTCCCACAAACTATACATGCATTGAATCATTTGAATGAAGCTTTACTCTTCTCTACTTCTGATGAATCCCACTAAAATATGTACTGATGATCCATTGCTTGATATAACTTGGGTTTCCACTTTTGAGGTTCGTAATATCCCCAGTTTCAAACTCAAATCTTCACATTATACAACACACTTGACTTAACAGATAGAGAAATATTGTTTTGAAACATTACATTAAAAAGTATGGAAAGATTAGTAGTCTGAAGACATGGCTGAAGATGAGATGATTCAACACTCCAATCATGACGAAGGAGCAGGACGAGGTAGCCTCTTGCCAATTTCCTATCAGACATGTGTACACTACAACAAGTTAAAATCTCATATACTTCGTATTAATCCATCTTTCTGCATCCAAAACTATTATCCTCCACAAACTACAAGAAATTAAATCTCATATCTAGCTGCATATCACTGCCTATCACTTTTCCATCCTCCAATTCCAAAGCAATGAAAGAAACGGATAATAAGATCTCAATAAATGCAGAGGACAAGAAAATCGATCATAAATCAGAGGCAAGAAAGAAGTGCACACCTCAAACAGTTGATTTATGTTATCGGCTGTCTTGGCTGACGTCTCAATGAAGAACATGCCGTTCTTCTCTGCAAGCTCCATTCCATCCTGTTAAGAAATTGAAAATGTGATACCACTGAAGAAGCAAGGACAATGAAAGTGACAACAAAATGCGCTACGGAATCTAGATGAAGACGTTTACGCAAACTCACCTCAGTAGGTACTTCTCTTTTTTCATGTAGATCAGCTTTGTTACCAACCAGAGCCATAACAATATCTGGGCTTCCATGCTTTTGCAGTTCCTGTTAGATTTATGGGCAGGGGTAAAACAATAGCACTAGATTCAATATAATGTTGATATCTTTCCTGCACGGAGTTGTGCCAAATGGCTTCATGGTAGCAACGAGTGCAAATTAATGGAACAAAAATGTCAGAGAAGTAAACCAGTTGCCCAACTAAATGATACCCATTATATACACAGACAGGAGTGCTGTTGGCTATATGACTGTCTGTAACTCTAATTTTCAGTCCTGGTAAAGATATAGCTCGGAAGCTATTGCACGAATCCTAGAAACATGAACGAAATGGAACCTTTTGAACCCCCTGAAAACATACCTTAACCCAATACTGTGCTTTCTTGAACGATTCAGGGCTTGTTATATCATACACAATAACAGCAACTCCAGCTCCACGGTAGTATAGTGGTGCAAGAGCAGAATACCTAAAAATAAAGTGAATGCAGGTTAAATCCTAGTAAGTTTGCAAAGCGTTTATCTAATAAAATAAGCAATACAAATCTGCATGAAGGGTTTAATACCTCTCCTGTCCTGCTGTATCCCATATTTCAAACTTCACTGTGGTAGAGTCTTGCAATGCTATAGTTTGGGACAAGAACGAGGCTCCAACAGTTACCTGATACATAGCTAGTAGTCTTGAGATCTAGTGGCAGATAAGTATACTCTAATAGTCTAATATTCACTCACATCAGAGCATGGTGTTCTAAAAAGGTGTCAGATGGTCAATAAAGACAATTAGATAACAAGGCTTTACTTACCTTAGATGTAGCGTCAAACTGACCACGTACAAATCGAAGGACAATACAACTTTTACCAACACCAGAGTCTCCTAATAGAACTAACTGCAATCAAGTGAATCCAAAAGTTAGTGGTATGTCTTACGCAAAGTTGAAACCAATTATACCACACTTGGCAAAATACTGCTGAGCAACAAGAAAATAAAAGGTGAAAGAAAAGGAATCATCTCCTTAACAATAGAAAAAGAGTTTCAAAAGTAGCTTGCAAAGCAAAACCGTCAATTATTAAGAACAAAGTTGAGGTTTTGCTACTACCATTCTATAAAGAGTGTATGTTTCTTCAAAAGCGCTTCACTAGGCTTATCACATCTTACAACATGCGTGGATTAAAATGTGAACAATCATATATAATGCAAGACCACAGATCACAAAAGCATGAACTTTCTAATAAGCTATTAGAAATTGCAGGAATCAGTGAAGAAACAAAGCAATCTCAACGAGATCAACATTCTTAAACGAGACTAAAAACTAAAAAAAAAAAACCTTCACACGTAGATTTTTGGCATCAGCTGGAACAGCATTCTCTGAATTGCTAAGACCACTTAAAGTTCCAGAGTTCCTATCTGCTTCACAAAACACACAAATCACCAACAATCAATTCGGTTTCTCCAATTCTCCACCAGAAAACCCTAACCAATCATCAAAATCCCCAATTTTTAAAAGCTTCTAATTCAACCCCGATGATTACACCTTCGGAAAATGGGTGGTGAAATTGCTCGAGGGTCTCTATAAATCCTCAGTTTTATTCGAACAACGACAACAAATTCAACAAAATTGAGAGAGAAAACAAAACTTGCCTGGAAGAGAAGAAGCACATCCCATAGCTTACCCCTGAATAGATGATAATTGACGAGATTATAGAAATTACAGCTGAGAAGAGATTGTATACAGGATTTGAGCGTTGATGGTAACGAGTTGAAGAAGAAGAAGAAGAAGAAGAAGAAGAAGAAGCAAGATCGTCAAATAAAAATAAAAACTTATCGATTTGATGATTTTTATCGTCCTTTTCCTTTGACTTTACCAAAGTTTTATTTTAAAGGCTCTTTTTTTTTTCTCATAAGTGTTGTCTCTTATTTTATGAACCCTTTAACCATTTCTCAAAATATTTTACATATGGTTATTCTCAATTTCCACAAAGCTATGAAGTATGAACATATATTATTAACATATATTATCTCAATAAATACAGTTTTAGTTTTAAGTTTTAACCGTGGTGAAGAGAAAAATTCTCATATTTAGCAAAAACTGATTTGTGTTGATTAATTTACTAAACAACATTTTTATATAAAATTACTTTTTTCATCTATAATAAAATTGCTTAAATATTATACACAAGTATACAAACACAATTAATTAAAGAATACATACATGGGTTTTATTCAAGAAATAACCCAAGCATAGAGCAAAAAAAAAACAAATAGGTGATTTAGCTATCAATCTTTGCACATACTTAATTTAGCGGGTAATATTTTAGGGGATTATTACTTTTATGGATTAGGAATAGCTTTCTCTGTTGTAGAACAAAGAGTTGAATCTAAAGGAAGATTGTTAATGTAGCGGCTAGGAGCTGAGTTGAAGTGAAACCCCTTTGGAAGACAATCGTTCATCGCTCCACCGCGAAATGCGCCTTGTTCGCTACCTTTTATGTAAATTGTATTCGTGCTCATGTGACCCGGATTATTGGATTCCAATAAAGGTCTTGATGCACAGACAACGTTTGTTCGAGGAGAAATAAGGAACAAAAAGAGTAACATGAAGAAGGAAATGTAGCTCGACATTTACTGAAGTTAGCTATCAATCTTTGCTCTATAATATCTTGTATTCTTGTGAGGAATATATGCTCTATTTATATATGAGTGGGTGTGTTTGCTTGTGATCATTGTATTGACCAAGTTACGTATGTGTATCCTTGCGTGGTGAGCTTTGAAATAGAACAACTCACATAGAACACTTTTTCGATCATGCTCGTGCTTCTCATTACGCCAAACCTTCTCCAAATTTTGATTTTCCAAGTCATAATTCCACTATTCAATTTATTTCAACATATTCTTTTTTAGATGAAATAGGAAAGATATGACATAAGAAAATAAGAAAACTATTTACATTTAAAGTTGACAACAAAAATATTACATTAACAAATGAAGACCTGAAATTAGCTTAGAGATGGTTTAGTGCAATATTACTTGCTAACAGAACAATAAAATTTGTCTGTGTGAGGGATAAATACTTTAGCTTAATCTAATACACTTGGAATTGGATACGTATATAATTAATAGTAATAGAGTAAAATTAAAAATAATCCGACGTGGATAATAGAACTACAGATGGGAAGAAGAATCTTGGCCTGGGAGAATCTAATTGTACACCTACTTGGATCCTAAATGCTGATCTAAAGTTGAACGAAGCAACAGTCGACACGTGTTAAGTTAACCCTCATGCAATTAGATCTTCTCTCTGGCGCTACAACTGCATAATCTGAGATCTAACAATGTATACCAATAAGAGAAGACCATGTGGATAATAATGACACGTCAACGATTGTAATCTCATGTCTGATGTTGGTCCGTTTACCGGTTAGATGAGTGAGTTGTCCTGCTATGTGCCAACGTGTCCCAATGTCTCGCTGACAAGCTTTTGATCGTAGTGCTTTTGAGATATTTTGCTCGAGAAAAAATCTATAAGAAAATCTATTTCAAATTTGCATCCAAATGATTGAAAGTGCATGACCTTAAAATCAAATTTTACTAATGACAAATTTTCATAGTAACGATTCAGTCTACGTACAACCGGAATCCGTTAAGTCTTACATTCCTCAGGTTTATACTAACGACACTATAATACAAAGAAGTACTTCATGATGAGTAATAATAAAAATTTAGTGATCGGTGTTTGTTTTTGCATGTGTCAAGCTTCTTATCTTCTATTAACAGGTAAACATGAACCATCATAGATCATGCAAGTGTGAATTCATACTCTCAAACAATTAAGCACATGATAAATCTATTCAAAAAATAATTCAAAATACCATAGGGAAATAAGAAAGCATGCATGTGAGAATAATTTATATATAGCTGGAAGCGGCGAATATAAAGAGTAAATGTGGGCATGTTCTTGAGTCGTGGTTTCCTGATGCGGTTGATGCATTGCCATTCTAACATAGCAAAATTCCAAATGATCAGAAAAACAGATCCACACACCATGTGGACGTGGTTCTTCCCTCTCCGATAGAGTTTCCTTTCACTAAATTGTTTTCTTTTCTTTCTTTTTAACCACATATTAAATAGAAATTTATTCTTTGATTGCGCTACCAATCAGGAAAAATAAATTTTAAATCAAAAATTTTATAACTTAAAAATCTAGAAATTTTGGCAAACTAATTGGCATAGAGATTACAAGAGCGAAAAATATTTGAAAGCTTAACTCGGAAAAAAATCAAATTCATCGAGAAAGTTGGAAAAAACATGTTATCAATTCTCTGGAGATTTCATCATGGAGACTAACTCTATACAATCGATTTCGAAAATTTTACAGTTTATCTTTTTGAGAAAATATTCTTCATAGTCCGTATTCAAACTTCCGTCTCCGAGTCAAGAGGTGAGAAACCTCTCCTATGACATTTAGTTTCTTAAAATAACACATGTACATTTTCTTGATGAACATAAAGCCCTTTTTTCTTTTCTTTTTAACATAAAAGATTTAAAATATGAATGTCTAAGTCTTATAAGAAGTCATGTTTTAAAGTGGATGTGAAAATTGAGTTCATGTGTATACTAAAAATATGAAGCTCTACTTTATGTGTGAATCTTTTATAAGTACAAGTTTCTTAGTATAACTACCTCTAGTGAAAGAAACAAATTATAACAAAATAAAAAATATAATGTTTTTATTTAATTTTTACTTTTCAAAACTTAATAGTTAATAATAGTATATAATGTTTCATTTCATTATTATAATAATAAGTTATTTGGGAAGAAATTTGGACATTTTATGTACTACCATTTCTGCTCTTTCATATAGAGAATAAAATGATAATTTATTGATTATTTTTTATGATATATTTTTTGTAAAATTTAAAACTAATAGATTTATTTTAATACATATCAAAATCTCCATTATTTCTCATATTTTCAATTAGTTTATAAAAGGATAATGAATCGATTCATTGTACTATAGTTACAAACTTGACCTAACCATGGTTAACTCTGGTATATATGAATGACTCACGTTTTAACGGCTCTTTACTCATCTAGTTGTCCTCTGTTTTGCCCTTTCACTCCCCTAGACTCCTACTTTCTCTGATACAATTTTTTGTTTGTTTCTTGTGTAATTTAAAGATTCTCTATAACCTTAATAGCATTCATAAACCGGATTGGATCCATTGTGAGAGAATGAATCACTCCACTTCTGACCAGAGCCTCTACATCGAGAGTGATGATGGAGATGACGAGAGAAAACACTTGTCCGACGATGAAGACGACGATGGAACTCTTTCTGATACTTCTGACGCTTACAATCAAAACCAACATCATCTGTCTAAAGCTAGCCCATACTCAACGGCATGGCCTAAGAGTTATAGGTATCATGATTCTCAAATTTCTAACGTTAATGTTAATGCTTCTTTGTCATTTGTGTTTACTTAATTACTCATGTTAATGTTTCAGGCAATCGATTGATATGTTTGGAAGTGTACCATCACCAAATTTGGGTTTTCTTGCTAATTCTTCTATGTCGAGAAGAGGAAGCTCATTCATGTCTTCGACACTGACAAGAAGACATACTCCAGAATCATTACCTTGTGTTACAAAGCCTCTCCTAGAAGATGAAGAAGCACCAAAACATAAACTTAGCACTCATTCTTTGCTTCCGTCGAAACCATCGTCATCCATGGTGGTGTCTCATGATATGGGAATCTCCAATGATAGCTCCTTTGGACAGGCTGTTCTTAATGGTGAGTTTCATCACAACTACTTGGTAATCTCTATGATGGCACTGTCAAACTATTTTTTCGGTGTGATCACTTGAAGTTAGACTAATTAAATAAGAGATCTAATACATATGTAACACCAAAACTATTCTTACATTTTGTCCAGCAAAAAAATAAAACACTTTAGTCCTTTTTAAAACAAAAGTTATTAACTAAGAGACAATAGTATCAAAACTTGTGAATAACAGAAAAATAACTGACAAGTCTGCTCTGTTCACTGACACTATGTAAACCTTAACTAGTTAAAATTCTCTGAGTGATGAGATACATGTGCAGGAGTGAATGTTTTATGTGGGGTTGGAATATTGTCAACACCATATGCTGTGAAGGAAGGAGGATGGTTGGGACTTATCATTCTCTTTGCATTTGGTATTCTTTGTTTTTACACCGGTTTGCTTCTGCGGTACTGCCTCGACAGCCACCCCGATGTCCAGACCTATCCTGATATTGGCCATGCCGCTTTTGGTTCCACCGGCCGCATCCTGGTCTCCGTAAGTAAAGAAAATCTACTCATCTATACATTGTTAATTTGAGGGTTATTATATATCACTTGTGACAATATTTTACAATTATCTTTCTTTTGATTGCAGGTAATACTCTATATGGAGTTATATGTAAGAACAACTTGCAATTCCTCCAATAATTTTCGTTATATTATATAGATAAAGACAAAATACATTTTTGAAAGTTTCAAAATAAGTACCTAAAATGAATCTCAAGTCAAAACAATGGACCACATGTGGAGTAGACAACACCTTTGCCCACGGTCCATATTGTTTCCCTCTCTCTTGTTTCATAAATGAAATATTTGGTTTTTAGTATAAGAAAATGTTGAAATTCATCAACTACACATTGAAATATTTGTCTAGAGAGAAATTCTGAATGTTCCTATGATATGGTAAAGTTACACAAAGTTTGATACAAGTTATGGTAAAGTTACACAAAGTTTGACACAAGTTCATTTTGCATGCAGGCTATGAGTGTTGAATACATAATATTGGAAGGTGATAATCTTTCATCAATGTTTCCAAATGCTAGTCTAAGTATTGGAGGGTTTCACTTAGATGCGCCTCGTCTATTTGCTCTGCTTACCACCCTCGCTGTTCTCCCAACCGTTTGGCTTCGAGATCTCAGCGTACTAAGTTACATTTCAGGTATAAAACATTCAATCTAAAAGGACCTTTTAAAGATTCTTTTTTCATATATGTGAATATCTTAACCTTGATCTTGCAGCTGGAGGGGTGATTGCATCAGTGTTGGTGGTTTTGTGCTTGTTTTGGGTTGGTTTGGTTGATGATGTTGGTATTCACAGCAAAGGAACTCCACTAAACCTCGCAACATTACCGGTTTCTGTAGGACTCTATGGTTATTGTTACTCAGGACATGGTGTTTTCCCTAATATTTACACTTCAATGGCCAAACCATCTCAATTTTCTGCTGTTCTCTTGGCATCGTAAGCTTAAATATAAAGACATTACACATCTTAGGAACTCTCTACATTTCTATCTTTTACTGACAGTATCAATTTTTATTTTTTTTTCACAGTTTTGGAATTTGTACTCTTATGTATGCGGGTGTTGCTGTTATGGGATATAGCATGTTTGGAGAATCAACAGAATCACAGTTTACTCTTAACTTGCCTCAAGATTTGGTTGCATCTAAGATTGCTTTGTGGACTACAGTAAGTTTTTTTTTTTCACCCTTCCTCTGCTTATTACATGAAAGTTGGGATGATTTTCACTAAATTTGGTAGCTAGCCAGGTGAGGTCATCTAAGAGTTTTTTTCCTTGCCTTTTTTGCAGGTTGTTAATCCATTTACCAAATATCCTTTATCAAGAAATATTCAGAGACTTTTCATTTATCTCTGTAATTTTGTCATAAGCTTATTCATAATATAAACTGAAAATTGTGTGGCCTTAATAGAAAGAAAGCACATATGCTTTGACATTATCTCCAGTTGCAATGAGTCTTGAGGAGTTAATACCATCAAACTATGGGAAGTCACGTTTCTACGCAATCGCCATTAGAAGTGCATTAGCCATCTCTACTCTGCTCGTTGGTCTTGCGATTCCCTTCTTCGGTAAGGACAAACGAAAAATATACATGTAAAGAAAATAAGTGTCACTTCTTTTGACACTCAGAATTCTTGCAGGCCTTGTCATGTCACTGATTGGATCATTCTTGACAATGCTCATTGTAAGTTACACATTTGTTTCATCCTTTTCTGGTTATGTAAAGCAAATTCTCATATTGCAGTTTCATAGTGAATTTGCTTAGCCTGACAAAGTTTCTGGACACAGACGCTGATACTACCGCCAGCTTGTTTCTTGAGCATCTTAAGGAAAAAAGTAACCCCTACTCAGGTATGGCCTGCTCACTTACTGATAACCAAACCGAATATCGAAATTCCTCAAACTGAAATCGATATAACAATCTGTGGTTTGTTTGCAGGTGACAATCTGTATCTTAATTATGACAGTAGGAGCAGTATGTTCAGTCATTGGCACATATTCAGCCCTTGCAAAGATCATTGAGAAGTTGAACACCTAAAACTGATCAATCTTGAGATTCTTATTTTGTTTCTCTTGAGATTTTGTTTCTGTCTTAAATCAATGGAACATCTCAACCTATATGGAACATTCCAAACACATAATTGTATTAAACATCTTCTGCATTTAAATGTTACCAAACAGTGAACTACAAGAAACAATTATAATACTGGAACATAAGGTGAAGTTCTGTTCCATAATGGTTAAGTAGCAAAAGCAAAGAAGATCACTCCTTATTCAGTAGAAATCTTTCCTCCAGCTAAATCTTCAGGAGTTAGGTTAAGAGAATCCATGGATCCTTTCTTGAATTCTTCCCCTTGAGAAGCAAGGAAGTCCTCCACGCTTCCTGGTTCTCCAAACCAACCACGACGGTCTGCAATCAAATGTAGATTATCACACCCTCCACATCGTACCACCACAACGCCGTTTTCATATGATTCTCGGCTCGCCATCTTCATAGATCTTGTATCACAGACCTTGCAAGTGAAGACCATCATGAAGTCATGCCTCGGGTTTATTTTTAACTGGGACTTGTACTTCACCATCATTTCCTCAGAGGGCGTCGCAGGGGAGGGAACTTTGGCCGATTCAGTAGCAGAGTTTGACGAGTTGCAGACATTGGTTACAGAAGCTTCATTTGCCTCACGGATTACAGATAACTGTCTCTGAAATAATCTTCCATAAACATGACTTCTGCTGAAGAGTGAGTTTGATAGCGACAACTGCTCTGTTGAGACTATTTTCAAAAAAAAAAAGATAATCAAGAAAGATCAATTTAACAGTAGTTGTAGTTGCACGAAGCTAAAACAGTCTGTACCATAACAGGACATCATAGGAACCTCCTAGGATAATGTTTGCATCAAACCGTAGACTAATGCTAACACATCTTAGTCAGGAAATATATAACCAAACTTGAAAACTTAACCAGCGTCTAGCTGAAATGCCAATGTTCACAGCTACTGCTTAATGCATAGAGATATGTTGAAGACAAAGCACTTATGTGAGCATTCATAACTTCAGGTTTCGTAGAAGCACTTCTCTAACTCCAAAATGTAACAGAGCAAAGACGATATTAGATGATATACACATGAGAATACGAGTACTCATCATCACTAATGCCCCAAATCTCTAAAAGCTACAAAAACAACCCTAAAACCAAAATCTCCCCAAAATCCTCTTCTAGTGTAAATTCAAACATAAAAACCACAAATTTACATGAATCTCAACCAAATTCATCAAAAGAAACATCAAGGCAAGTATAAATTACACAGATTAAGAGACCAGTTTAACTCTAGTGCCCGATTTTCAATAACTCTTTAATTTTTCTTAAAGATGACAAAGTTGAGAAGGAGAGAGATGAAACCTTGAGACAAAGGAAAACGATGTTGTTGGTTGCTGAAAAGAGACAAAGCGCGTCTCAAAGCAAGTAACCTAGCGGCCATTGACAACCTGAGGGAGAGGAGGAACTCGACGCTTCTATTTTCCGTGAAATTTTGGAATCGGAGCACAATAAAAGAAGCCTTTTTAATCATTAGAGTTAGTTTTCGTTATGGTCAAGTCAAAATCTAAACCCAGGTTCGAACCACTGAGTGAGCCACAAGTAGACCGACCTTTTTCTTCTTTTTTTTACGTGAGGAAAAAGAAATTTGTGAATTGAAATCTTATCTAGAAAAGAAAAAAGAAAAAAAAAATCAGAACAAGCAGGAGAATAATGTGTGTGATACAGGATATTGAGTAAGGCCACGTGGACGGCTGTGATTAGAAGATCAATGGACGGCTGTGATTCAAATTAAGTGTGCGTAGAGCTGAAGCTAATAAATATCAAGTGTCATCGTATTTTCATGTTATCGTTGAAGTTGTTGTTATTCCTTTCTCTCTGAAAACATTCCGAGATTCATCCTCTGCATAGAACGTCGATTCTTGCGAGGTGAATCCA
>Ga0041059_1001336_pt1 | contig 19691 bp, 18 predicted proteins | sample AraColnosormetaG_FD_56232 | JGI IMG/M metagenome (GOLD analysis project Ga0041059, IMG submission 56232) | Arabidopsis roots microbial communities from North Carolina, USA - Col MF nosort | ecosystem: Host-associated > Plants > Roots > Unclassified | place: USA: North Carolina | collected...
TTAAANTTATCATATAAAGTATATGATTTCAAGTTTTGTGCTTTTAATTTAAATAAAAGAACGGTTTAAATGATGATAAATATAGTTTTTTTTTCTTGTATGTGTATATGGTTTTTTATGTGAATATTTAATTATTATAAATTAGTATTTTTATTGCTATGCAAAATGTTGATATAAATATTTGCTATAAATCGGATTTATGCATATTTTTTGAAGTAAAATTCACGATTTTTTTTTTTAAAAAGATATATGAAAAGATTGTGTAGAGATTTTTAGAAACAAATTAGGCAAGATATAGTTTGGTTAATATCTTTTTAATTTTTTTTAACTAAATAATTAATGTCAGTGACAAGCATTGTAAATAAATCCCAACTCCAAAATTTATTTCATGTAAATAAATGGCTGTAAAAATGTATATGTTGATCTTTAGGGAATATCACGTAATTCTCGCCAAAACATTTAATGAGATTTGGAGACAATAATTAATAATATCCGCACGAATTATTGATTTTAGTTATTATGAGTCTTTTCTTTGAGACCCAATGTTCAATTATAAGCCCTTACACTATAGGCCCATAAGGCCCATTAGTGTTTACTAGACTATTCAGGGTTTAGCGAAAAATTCTTCGTTTCAAGTCTCGAACTTTGTTGGAATCGGCTAAGTGATAATTTCGAAGCTTGATCGGTAAATCCAGGAGCTTTTGGATCGGAATCTGTTCGCTGATGCTTTGGTGAAAATGGGTTTCGGTGCAATTAGATCGATTTTGCGTCCATTGTCGAGAACCTTAGTTTCGCGTGCCGTCGTTAACTACTCGTCTGCGCCGTTCAATGCGACGATTCCGGCTGCTAAACCCGAGTTATGTTCCTTCTTCGGTGGATCGATGACTCATTTGAGGTTACCATGGATTCCAATGGCTAACCATTTTCATAGCTTAAGCTTGACTGATACTCGGCTCCCGAAGAGACGACCCATGACTCATCCCAAGAGGAAAAGATCCAAATTGAAACCTCCAGGTTCGCTATTTTGTGTTTGATGGTTGATTTTGAGCTTCATTTTTAGTCTGGGGTTGTAAAAATTGATGCTTTGTTTGTGAAATTAGAGATGAATGTTGTGTGATTCAGAATGGAGTTAGTGTAATCTTCTTAGGCGGGTGTTGTTTATGCTGTTTTCAAATTAGCATTTGGTGGGTATAGTATTGATCTTGTGTAATCTTAAGTGGAAAGTGATTGTTTTGAATCTCAATTTTGGGTGTTGTTACTGAGAAGTTGATATAGCCAGAGATAATCTACGGTGGGATTGTTTAGATGAATTAAAAGATTTGAGGATAATGCAGGGCCTTATGCATACGTTCAATATACACCTGGCCAGCCAATTTCTTCAAACAATCCTAATGAGGGAAGTGTGAAGAGAAGAAATGCGAAGAAGCGCATAGGGCAGCGTCGTGCTTTTATACTGGTTTGTCTGATTTCTTTCTAGCTTGTTTTAAGAACTTTGATAGCTTTTTGATCTTTGCATAGCTCTACATTGTTAGATGAGAAATGTTGGAATGTTGAATCAATAGATTGTACAAATGAGAAATAAGTTTGAAAGCTGAGAAATCATAAGTAACCTATGGGATGATAAAAGGCTGTATCTCTCTTAGCTTCTCCGTTCTGTTTCCATTTACAAAACAATCTGCAATGTTCTTTTTTAGTTTACTAATAAGATGGAGTTCTCGTGTATATATTTTTTTCGCAGTCTGAGAAGAAGAAGAGGCAAGCGCTGGTGCAAGAGGCGAAGAGGAAGAAGAGAATTAAGCAAGTGGAACGTAAGATGGCTGCTGTCGCTAGGGACCGAGCATGGGCTGAAAGACTGATTGAGCTTCAACAGCTGGAAGAAGAGAAGAAGAAATCAATGTCTTCTTGAGATCAAACATAGAAATAATCCTAAATGACAATCTCTTTTCTTGTCTTGAGTTAGAGAATTACTCTTCTTTGTTGTGTTTGGCATGTTCTCTTGAGAGTTAACTCGCTATGTTGTCTGAAGAACTGAGAGTTACTTGACGTTTGTGTTCTTTATATCCAGTCATGTGTTTCTTGTTTCATGAATTTGGCTGACATTCTTTTACTTACGGCAACCCATGAAACTGAATCAGGACCAGTTACCGCCACGTGTAATCTAACTAGAGGCCTGATTTCATATTCCGCCACGTCATGTGTGCATCCATTTCTCAACTCTTGTGATAAAGTCTTCACCTTGGTCGCTGATTTTCCTCCTCTCTCTCACAACTATCACCAACAAGAATCATGACGAGCTCTGTTAGAGAGAAGAAGATCAAGACCAACGGGATTTGGTTAAACGTTGCTGAGAAAGGAGACGAAGAAGGGCCTTTGGTTCTGTTACTCCATGGTTTCCCTGAGACATGGTACTCTTGGCGTCACCAGATCGATTTCTTGTCTAGCCATGGTTACCACGTGGTCGCTCCAGATCTCAGAGGCTACGGTGACTCCGATTCTCTACCGAGCCACGAGTCTTACACTGTGAGTCACCTAGTCGCTGATGTCATCGGTTTACTCGATCACTACGGCACTACTCAGGTGAAAAATGATCTTCTTGAGAATCCAGCGTTTAGATTTAGATAGATAGATTTGTGGAGAAGAAAGTTTACATTTTTACTGTGGTAGGCTTTTGTGGCTGGGCATGACTGGGGAGCAATCATAGGTTGGTGTCTATGCTTGTTTAGACCAGACCGAGTCAAAGGTTTCATAAGTCTCTCTGTTCCATATTTCCCAAGAGATCCAAAACTCAAACCTTCAGATTTTTTCAAAATTTTTGGAGATGGTTTATACATCACTCAGTTTCAGGTAAAACCCAAATTTACTTTCAAGATTTATGATGTTAGTGTTACTATTATGGTACTCATTGTTGTCGTTGATTCGATTTCTCGGTTCTGTTTTTTACAAGAAACCCGGAAGAGCTGAGGCTGCATTTGCCAAGCATGATTGTTTATCGGTAATGAAGAAGTTCTTGCTAATAACAAGAACAGACTACTTAGTGGCTCCTCCTGACACAGAGATCATAGATCATCTTGAGATACCGTCGACGATTCCAGATTGGATAACAGAAGAAGAGATTCAAGTGTATGCGGAAAAGTTTCAAAGATCTGGATTCACTGGCCCTTTGAATTACTACAGATCCATGGATATGTAAGTTGTTCACTTCCCTCTCTCACTTTATCTCCAGTCTTTGTTGTTACAAAAACAAGTATTGAAAATGTGCAATGTGACAGGAATTGGGAGATATTGGCGCCGTGGCAAGACTCCAAAATCGTCGTTCCTACTAAGTTTATAGCGGGAGACAAAGATATCGGATATGAAGGACCTAATGGAACAATGGAGTATGTGAAAGGAGAGGTGTTCAAGATTGTTGTGCCTAATCTTGAGATAGTTGTTATTGAAGGTGGTCATCATTTTATCCAGCAGGAGAAGTCTGAACAAGTCTCTCAAGAGATTCTCTCTTTCTTAAACAAGTTAAGCAAAACAGAGTAAAATCATACCGTTCTCTGTGGCCTTATAGAAGAACCATGATGCTCTAGTCTTAATTAAACTACTAATAATGTGTATTCAAGAACGAAACCCGAGTGTGATCTCGGCAATAATAATGGTTCTTAAAGTAAAGAAAGGTCTAAAGCTTTTTTATGTGCTTCTTTGAACAAAAGCCAAGAGTGTAAAGTTTACTCCAGAACACAACTTGTAAAAGTGCGACAAATTTGTTCATGTGTCTCACTTCCACTTTGAAATTTTCTAACAACAAAACAAAACTCCTTTACAACATCACTCCTTATGTTTCTAGGGCCTCTTAAAAACATTCCGATACTTCTAGTTTAGATGTTTAAGTTACATCCATAATTTCGAGAAAGATATTTCACCTAATGGAGTTGTCACGTCAAAATTTGTATTGTTGAGTATAGGCACATCACATTCCAAATTCATTAGCAATTTCAGTTGCCATAAAAATCGTTATGTTTTTGACGTTTTGGTATACCATACAATCACCAAACTCATAAATTAATTAGAACAAATAAAAATAAATTAAACACAATGGCAACAGAAATCAAATTTAACAAAAAAAAAAAAAGATTAACGTTAAGTCGTTAACCAAACGCTTAGGACTTTTAACTATCCAATAATGGAAACTCTCTCAAACATCATGGTTAACCCTCCGGCATATCCTCCGGATCTCACCATCCGTCCCCGTCAACGGTGAGATGTTCCCCATCTTCACCATCGACTTCGCAAACTGCTCAAAGAACGCTCCCTCATTCTCCGCGTAATACTTGACCATCTCCATAGTCTCTATGCTTTGCGTGAACAATATCTCATCAGAACTCAAGAGTCCTCTAAAGTTCACAAGATTCTTGTAGTAGTAATTGTCAAACTTAGTCGGCGTCACATAGTCAAGATTAAAGAGGTTCTGGTCGTTGCCCGAAATCGGACATCCCTGCTGCAACATAGAGGCGTAGTCTTGATTCAAAGTCTGGTCGGGATCGTTGTTTCCAGTATGGTTGTATAACCTTTGTCGGAAACCAATACACCTTGAGTTTCCTATCGTGTGACTCCCTACATTTGAATCATGGTTATTAGTTCAATTTAGAAATGATAATTAAATTTATCAATGTGTTAGTTTTTAGGGCATTTAATCTTTAATAGAGAGATAAGATAACTTTTCTTATCCAATCACAAACATCGTTATTAACATTTATTTATACTTTTAATTAGTTTCTTCCATAAAATCACAATTGCTTTAAGACCCCTTTAAATTCAACCACATTAATATCTTGGACGAGTGTAGTATATATACCTAAGAGGGCAACAAGATCGGTGAGATCAAGTCCTTGAAAGTTGAACATAGTGAGAATTGTTTGTAACGTGGACTCGGGAGAAGGAATGTTTTCCATGGAACCAATCAAGCTTGCTTCTCTTGCATCTCTTCTTCCAAGATATACTTCCCAACTAGGTCCACCACACTGTAGATAATTACAAAAGTAACGAGTGTTTGTATCAATTATATATCAATCCTAATGATTGTGTTAGAGAATTGACTTACAATAACAATAGAGTCTCTAGCAACGAGAGCCAATAGATCGGCGCAAGAAACTGTTTCAGGACATTCATTTTCCAAGGCAGACTTGATCTCGTCAATGACTTCGAACCCTCGAGCAGAGTCTCGATTTGCATTTGATCGTTTCTCGCTTTCCATGGTTCCACTACTGTCCAATAGTACGGAAGCATCACATCCCTGCACCAACCAGAGTATATATATATCAAACAACATTTCTCCTTATTTAAATCAAAACATTATATATCTGAAGAATAGACTAGATTTTGTCAAACATTGACGAAACAGTCGTGGAAATGGAGCCTAAGAATTGAGGCAGCCATGCGAGGGTCATTGAAGTATGCATTGGCGACGTAAGATTGAACGATGGCTTGTGCGTTTGGGCACGAGTTCTCGTAAAACTGAGGGGATAGAGAGGCTACAGAGCTCGTGCTTTGATGTGTTTGATAACAAATACATAGAGGAAACAGCGCAACAAGTGAGATTTGAGAGAGAACAATGCCCGCCATTGACTTCACCGTTTTTGTATTCATTTGGACTCTCAGCGATTATTGTGGGAATGACGATGAATGCATGGTTGGATAATTTATAGAGGAAGGCGTCACCAAGTATGATTTGTCACGTCAACGTGGCTTTTAATTTGTTGGATGGGGGGATACATTAATTGTGAGTGTTGGTTTGGATATAAGATTCGTTACATCTATATATAGTTACCGATTTTCACTCCTTCTTTTGTCTTCCTTTGTGTTGGGAATAGAAAACGTCAAAATCCCTTTGTTATTTTAAATGGGAAGATGTCGATTAGAATCGTGAACCCACCCGTGTGCTAACATTACCTTAATTTGTATCACTCAAAACAATAGAGCCTGAGCCATAAATGTTACGAAAAAGAGAGGGTTTATAATTTATTCCATGCAACGACCATAAGCGTAACGACCCACACCAAACAAGTTAATTAAAATGAAACTAATGATGACCACCCGGAAGCTTCTCTTTGATCTTCTCCATCATGCCTTTCTTCTCGTGGTGAACGGTGCCGGTATCATAGGCCGTCGTTGTAGAACCTAAAGAAGAAGTCTTGTTGGAGTCGTGATGACCCGGCAGCTTCTCTTTAATCTTCTCCGTTATTCCCTTCTTCTTCCTCCTCCTTCCACCTAGTCCATCATCCTCCTTCATGCATGAAAATCGTCAGAAAAATTAAAAAGCTATATGTATTTGCAACACTTTCCATATTTTATTTAGTAATTTTAAATATATGGTATACCTTGAATATAATTCAAATTACAAACAAAAACTTATCATTTGAACACAAAAAATGGTTTATAAAAAATATGTAGAGTTAAATCTAAAATATGGTTTCCTGATTTTTTCTAGTTAGGTGAAGTCAAATTAAATGAAACTTCTTGTATTTGGTGATATAGAAAGAGTACACTAAATATTGCAAAAGCAATTGCGTAAAACAGAAGCATACCGAGCTAGAGCTAGAGCTACTCCCAGAACGGTGAAGCATGCCACTTAAACCACCACCTTCAGCCACGGCTGGAGCTCCACCGGCAGTTCCATAGGCTCCGGTGGTGGCTGGAAATGGATTTCCAAATTGGTCAAGCTGTTGGTGAGTCTGCTGCGCTCCGGACTGGTTTTGGTAAGACTCCATATTCCTTTTACAATTGAACCTTTTTTTAGCTATAGACAAAATTAAGACACTGATGGATAAAGATGTATACGCTCTTGAATGGTATTTTTATAGAACCGCAACTTTGGATAGGGATCATAATCACATATAGTATTATGATTATTATCAAATTGCGTTGAAGTGACACACGTGGCGATTACGTAAGACGTTGGTTTTGTGGTTAGTGTGACACATGTCCGTTATAATCGACACACCTCTTTTAACTCGATATCCGTAAAAACAACTTATTTGGGCCGTATGGGCCTGAATTGAAAACCTGAGTAATATACATTGCCAAACAACTGCGGTCGTTTCCCTGATAACTTGTATGCAAAAGAACATATAAACTTGTAAAGAATTGAATTACCAAATAATTACATGTGAATTATACGTGGTTGTATGTGTCACAACTCACAAGTATTTTAATAACATGGAATAGTTGAAGCGATAGAAAGATAAATAAACGAAACCAGAAGTAGATATTTTATATTAATTCAAAGATCCATCACTTACATATATTATTTAGCGACTCAATGAAAGAAAGCCACATCATCATATTATTACACCACACAAATACTTAAAATAAGCTTAAACAAGTTGTTAATCAATCTAGTGATGACCACCGGGAAGCTTCTCTTTAATCTTATCCATCGTACTTTTATTTTCATGGTGAACAACGCCAGTATTACCATAACTTGTGGTGGTTCCAGTTTTGTGAGTTCCATGATGACCTGGCAGTTGCTCTTTAATCTTTTCTGCTATACCTTTTTTCTCATGGTGAACGACATTAGTGTTAGTACCATAAGCCGTGTTAGTCCCAGTTTGATGTGACCCATGATGACCTGGTAGTTTCTCCATAACTTTTTCGGTCACACTTTTTTTCTCGTGGTGAACACCACCAGTGTTAGTAGTACCATAAGTTGTGTTGGTTCCAGTTTGGTGTGATCCATGATGACCTGGCAGCTGCTCCATAACTTTTTCCGTCATTCCTTTCTTCTCGTGGTGAACACCACCGGTACCAGTAGCACCATGATGACCTGGCAGCTGCTCCATAACTTTCTCCGTCATCCCTTTCTTCTCGTGGTGAACAACACCAGTGTTAGTAGGTCCATGATGACCTGGTAGCTTCTCCATGATTTTCTCCGTTATTCCCTTCTTTTGCACTCCGGTTTGATTCTGGTGAGAATTCATTTTTCTTCTTTGAATCGAAAATATACTTCTTTAACTCTTTTCTTTCTTAGGTATATATAGATGAAATATTCAAGACTTTGATCGATGAAGATTAATGATCTCTTGAATGATACTTTTATAGAGATGCAAATTTCATTTTGGATAGGAATTCATCATCACATAGATATTTTACTCAATACGTGTTGGCCGACATCGTAAAAGTAATATATTCAATTCGTAATTGATTAAGAGTCACACACACATGGCAAGTAAGACGTCGGTGTAGTAGTGGTTAGCGACCGACGTAATTTTAACTTATATGGGCCTGTGGGCCTTTAGATATGAAAGGCCCAATAATGCATATCTTTTACTAAACTAAAAAACGATGTCGTTTGGTATGTTTCTTCCACCTTTGTTGTTCATCTTTTGATTTTTTGAAATTGTTAGTAAAGAAAGGAAAAAAGCTTTGATTTCGATTTCTCAAGCTGTGTTTTTTTATTTTTCTTCTTCGCATCAGGAAGGAATTGAAAAAGGTATGATTTTGAAGCTTTAGCTCTCATTTATCTCTGAATCCTAATGCTTTTTTCATGCTGTTGTTTCAGATTTTTGGTGTTAAAAGATGGATCCAGATGCAGTCAAATCGACTCTCTCGAATCTAGCATTTGGAAATGTAATGGCGGCTGCTGCAAGAAATTATCAAAAGGTAAAGAATGTTTCTCAATTTGTTTTTGAAATAGTGATAGACTTTATGAGTTTTTTTGATGTTTCTTTGTCTGAGTAGATTACCTGTGAGGACTTACTTGTATGGTTTTGATGAGTTCTTTATATGGGTTTTGTAGGAAGTTCTTGCAAATGAGAAGGCGCAAGGATCAAATCCTGTTAATGAAGAGGTTGATCTTGATGAACTTATGGATGTAAGTGCAATGTTGCTTGTTGTGACTGTTAAGCGTAGGTCTCTATGGTAGACTTATTTGTCTATGTTCTGTAGGATCCAGAGCTAGAAAGATTGCACGCAGATAGGATTGCAGCACTAAAGGTTATAACTTTGGCATTGTATTGTGGCCTATATAGTTATGCAGCTTTTGGTATGAACTAAAATCTTCAAGATTTTATCTTGACAGAGAGAGGTTGAGAAGAGAGAATCGTTTAAAAGACAAGGGCATGGTGAATATCGAGAGGTGAGTGAAGGAGATTTCTTGGGTGAAGTCACCAGGAGTGAGAAAGTGATATGTCATTTCTACCATAAGGAATTTTACCGGTGCAAGTAAGATCTCTCATCAGCTTATTTTTTGTTCGTCTTCTGATATGTATATGAGCTCATAACCAAACATATTTACTGCATTACTGTAGGATTATGGACAAGCATCTGAAAACTCTTGCACCTAGACATGTGGACACAAAGTTCATTAAAGTGGACGCAGAGGTTAGTGAACCATTTGATGAAAGTTTTATAAGAGGAAATGGCTTTTCAACAATCCTTTGCTGAAGCTAATGCTTGGCTGAAATAAATGCAGAATGCTCCTTTCTTTGTCACGAAGCTTGCAATAAAGACTTTGCCTTGCGTTGTGCTTTTCAGGTTTCGCCTCTTTCTATTCCTTCTTACATACAGGGTTTGTTGTTAGGTGTATACTCATAAAGTACGAGTTTCTTTACCATTCTTAGCAAGGGAGTTGCGATGGATAGGCTAGTTGGGTTCCAGGATCTGGGAACCAAGGACGATTTCACAACGAATAAACTAGAGAACGTTCTTCTTAAAAAGGGTATGAAGAACCTCGGTCCCACCTTTTTTTTATTATAACGGCCCAGTTAGAGAATTTTTGCTTAAAGAGTGCAAATCTTTAACAGGAATGCTCAGCAAGAAGAAGAAAGAGGAAGATGATGAAGACGCCGAATATCAAGAGAGCATACGGAGGTCTGTTAGGTCTTCAGAGAATCTGGACTCTGATTCTGACTGATCAAGCAGTTGACATCAAAGATCTGCCATTGCTGCTAGTCTCTGTTTTCCCTTTTTGCTCGTTTGTTATATGATTATTAGAAAAGAAAATTGCGATATGAAATCCAAACGGTCAAAGCAACATTACATTGTATCAAGGTATATGTAATACACCAACTTATTGTCACTGTTTAATAAACATTGATCTAGTTGCTTAAAACGTTTCATCAGGTTCTGTGCAATGGTGTTTTCATCCACACTCCGCCTCTAAAGCCAACATCTTCAATCGCGAAAGACTCTAGCTCTGGACACCAGTTTGCGGTCACGGTCCTCAGGTACGGCATTGACTGTTGCAGCACTTCCCAGTCCATGTCTAGGTCCGACAATGAACTTAACATTAAACCTTCAATTCTCCAGTGAGTATTCTCGTTTCCCCAGAATGGTTCCTGCATTTTCACCAAATTACCTGAACATATTGACATGTACCTCAACATCGGAAGCTTGTGAGGACTCAACCACGATGGACTCGACTTTCCAGGATAGAATTGTAGAGAAAGCTCATGGAGCTGGTGTGGAGGAGTAAGGGCGTCTATTTTGGTTATGAGATCATCGCCGTAGCTATCATAGCAGTTGATCGAAATGGACATCAGCTTGCTTAGGTTTATCAAAGAATCAAGCTCCTCCTCTTCTATCTGATCGCCACGAGTCAGAGAAAGACCAAGTTTCCGAAGGTTTGTGAGATTTTTCACTTCACTGAGCTTGCACCCATTGTTGGACCTGGCTGGCTTAAATCCCAACAGAACTTCGAGCTTCACGAGACTTCCGATACCCTTGGGGAAGCATTCAAGGGATCCACAGTTCGTCATGTCAAGTACAAGGAGTTTCTTGAACAAGACGATGCAAGGTTGAAGTTGTTTCAGATTCTGACAGTAGCTTGCGTCTAGAATCTGAAGGTTGTGGAGATCTTCCATGGAACGAGGAAACTGGATCAACGGATGTGTGTTGCTCAAACTAAGACATGCTAAGTGTTGAAGGCTTGCAATCTCATCCAAAATCTCAGACAGAGGAGCATCAAATATGGATTTCGAGATATCGAGAACCCGAAGATATTTGCAGTCTGTGAATTTCTTAGCTAAGTCTGAGTTGAGCTTGTTCACTTCACCTGTCTTAGTTGTTGACACTACGCCTCTCAGCTTATGGTTAACTTTGATCTGCTTCTCATCAAAGTTTCCACTAATCCCAAGGTGACGACAGTTGAGGCCTTCCGGGTTAGAGAACGAATCCTTCTTGGCTATATCGATCACCAAATCACGAACCATGTCATGAATCTTGCAAGTGATGATGGTTCCGCTATAGGTTTTGTCTACAACTTCTATTAGACACCTGTTTGTGAGCCCGGAAAAGCAGTCTTCTCCAGATTCAGTTGCAGATCTTCCGTTTCTCCACATGACAAAACCTTCTCCGATCCATCCATGTACTAGTTGTTGTTTTGGTATAACACAGTCTTCTGGATAGAGCGAAAGCGTGAGAATGCACGACTTAAGGTGGGAAGGGAGTTCATCGTAGCTCAACTGCAGAGAAGACATAACATTGTCAGTTTCAGAAGTGTTTCCTCTTAGCTCATCCTGAAAATGCTCTGCAATTCGTCTCCATTCATGATAGACATGGTCTTTGCACAGAAGTAACCCACCAACCGCTTTGATTGTCAAAGGCAAACCTTTGCATTTCGTTACAATCTCCTTGCCAACATCCTCTAGCTCGGGACGCTCACAAGTACCGTCATTTGCTGCAAATGCCACATTACAAAACAGCAGCCAACTGTTATCAGGACTAAGGAGCTCTGGACGGTGAGTCTTGTCGTCTCTCGCTTGCACCCTTTTCGCTACAGATTCCGACCTTGTGGTCACGATAACGCTACCTCCTTGTCCTCTAGGCAGTCCTTGGTAGATCTTGTCCCACCAGCTCAAATTCTTGTCCCATACATCGTCCATAACTATCAAGTACCTTTTCCCCAAAAGATACTGCTGGATTTTTCTCAGCAATGTTCCAATATCATCTCCAACACTCGCGTCCCCCAAGTTCCTCAATATGCTTCTCATGATCTGTTCTTCAGTAAAAGTCTGGGACACAGACACCCATATCCTTCTTTCGAAACGATGTTCGATCTCTTTGTCATTGAACACTTCTTGAGCGATTGTAGTTTTACCTAGCCCTCCCATCCCAACAAAGGCCATTATCAAAAGCTGGCTGTCGTTTGATCGAAAGAGCCACTCCTTGATTTTTCTTTTATCTCCTTCCAAACCAACCACCTGAGTATGATCATACACCGGAGAGCTCCACCGATCAGTTCCATTATCTCTTCCAACATTACTCGGCGTTATGAATTCGAAATAAGGCTCTACTTGACTCTTTATTTTCGTTATCCTCTCATTGATCTCTTGCAAACGTTTGCTTTTCTTGTACTGCAACGGAACCCGGGCAGGATGAAGCCGCGAAAGCCACGCATTTGATGACCTTTGCTCGTTCCCATCATCACCATCCGCGAGCTGACAATCCACAAGTATATCCTCAGCTTCGTAAACCAGTTCTCGTAAATCCGCAACAAGAGTACGCAACGTTTCATTAGTTCTCTTCTGCCTCTCTGCATCCTTGAGAAAAGACTGCATATATTTCAATTCGCTTTGCAAATCTTCCAACTGTTTTCGGTAGTCCGATACGGTTCGGCCTTTTTCTTCGAGGATGTTCAAGGTTTTCTCTAAAAACACTGTTACAACAGCGTCCACCATTTACTCAGACCCTGCAACTTCAAGAAATATCTCTAATTGGTAAACTATAACCAAGCAATAATTCAATCGGTTATGTGTATCATCACTAGATTGAACTTTCCAAAAATCAATCAACCAACGACTATAGAATCTCAATAACCAAAAGATTGGATTATTCTTTAACTAATCCATATCTTCTCAAGAAACATGTAGAATCCTAGAACATTGAAACAAATCTAACCAAAGTAAAGTAAACTTACAAGGTTGTGACTTAGCCTTAGCCGAGAAGGATCTGAAGCTTCAGATCTTTGGATTTTTTTAGCAAAACTTGTTTCAGAAAAATGAGCTTACATAGAGACTTTATCGAAATTGAAGTCAATGGTTTAACAAGTCAAGAGTCAACCTTACTCGTTTTCTTGGTTACTGCTGCCGACTACGAAACTTGTCTCAATCTACTTTAGAATCTTATCATTGAGTTTAGACATGTTCTGACCTCATAAAACAATATCCGCATTTCACTTAGGAAAAAAAAAAATGATTTCACTTTCTGTAACATTTTATAACCAATAATTGCATGATAGTGTTTAACAAAGAAACAAATAAAAGAACTAAATTTCTTCTAAGCTTTTGAATTATCTATTTGCTTCTTGGCTTTTAAGAACTCAACAAGTCCTTGGAGTACTTTATCCACAGAGTCACTCCTCATCAGTTGTTCAGCTACTTCTGCTGGTGTAACTTCAATTTCTCGGATAAATTCTTCAATCTGCTCGAAAAGTATATGATCTTGAATCTCGAGATAATTCGAAGCCAAAACCTTAAAAGCAGCTGGTGTGCAATACGACATGTGAATGTGCATGTCCATACGTCCTGGCCTCAACAATGCTGGATCCAATTTTTCTCTGTAGTTAGTCGTAAACACTATAATCCGCTCGTTACCACAACTTGACCATAGTCCGTCTACAAAATTCAATAGACCAGAGAGTGTGACCTGAAAATGACTAACCAAAACATTAGTAATGCTAATAAGCAAAAGATCACATAACAACATAACTGATAGTGAATCAAAATGCATCACCGTTTTATGTAACGGATCGTTGTTTTCTTGATCAGTAGACCGATCTTTTAACTCGATTGAACAATCTATATCTTCCACAACTAGAATGGAACGATTTGCAGTAGACATAAGTAACCTCCGTAGCTCAGCATTGTTGTTAAGTGATGTCAAGTCTAAGTCATAGATATCGAAGTTAAGATGATTAGCTATAGCTGCGATCAAGCTTGATTTTCCAGTACCGGGAGGACCATACAACAAATAACCTCTCTTCCAAGCTTTTCCAACTCTCCCGTAAAAGCCTTTCCGCTGCACGAATCGATCAAGATCCTCCACCAAGTTTTTCTTCACCTCGGGATCCAGAGCGAGAGTGCGAAACGTGGAAGGATGATCTAGAGTCACAGAGGTCCACTCCACGGAGTAAGAATCAACGGTGAAGATCTTCAATGTTTTAAACTTTTGTTTAATAGAAGCAGCTTGTTCCACAACAAACGGTAAATAAGATTCAAGAACCATGTTCTTGAACTTCTTTCGGAAACTAAGCTCGTAACTACGCACTTCTGATTTCAAAGTGGAGTTGAGATCTCTCGGGTTACGAAAATCCTTTTTATCGACATGGCGACATACAAGGATCCAACTAAGCTTGACGCCATCAAAAATATCAACAACTTCCTCATCACGTTCAACAGTAACACTATAATTGCTCTGTTTCTCAAGTTTGTTAACTTTGATTCTTCTAGTGGAATTAGATATCTTGGTGGAGAGATAAGCCTCTGCAGCTTCAAACACTTGGTTGTGTTCAAAACCTCCAAATTCTTCTATTACAGCTGTCATCTGATAAGAGAAGTAGCTGAAGAATCTGCGAAAGCCGTGAGAGATATATTCATGAACCTCGTTTGGCATGTAATCTTGAACCACTGATCGAGCTAGTATTGCGGCTGCAGCAACTGATGCAACCGCTGTGAGAGCTGTTTTGGCGGTGGCTAGATGAGATTCACTAGAGGAACTCATCTCCTTCAATCATCAAAAATAAAATAAATACATTCAAGTCGGTTCTCATAAATCAAAGAGACAAGAAACTAATCCAAAAAAAAATCTGATTATAGAACAATAGTACTGTATTTGTTACTAGGTTACGTGGGGATAAATCTGATTAGGTTAAACAAACGATGCTATTCTTTTGATAATTTTACGATGAGCACACAAATTGGAATCTTAACAAGTAAAAAAAAAAAAATGTTAAGGTTAAGGAGAAAATTTGATACCAGTTCTTCTCTTTTATTTGATGAAAGGCTTCTGCGATCAATAATAAATTTTCACGAATACCTCTGATCATAAGATTGAGATAATTAGGGAATGAAAGATTACTATTTAAATGGTGATGGAACACTAAATGAATGGTCTATAGTGGGCCAAGATTACGGCCCATTTGATAAAGTATCGTTAAAAATGAAAACTTGATAGCCCCTACAGACTTCTAGAGTCTGGTCGCTGGCTCGCTGCAAAAATGCAAAGTCTTTGCTCCTTAACATATATGCTGACTTGTCTTTTATACTTGAAAATTGTAATAGTAGTTTTAATGTTAGAATGACATGTTAGCAAAATATTTACTTTCTTGAAAAGTAATTTTTTCTTTGTTGAAAATAATTTGGATTATATTTCGATTTATGCGTGTCTTATGCGGACTATACTAATCTTTTATGTATCGTTCCAATTTTAATAGATGTTCTTCGAGACAACATTTTGGAAAATATTTCTAAGAAGATTGTTTTATTTTTGATGATTCTTTACAAAATATCTAATAATTGGGTTTTTTCAAGTTCATATATGTTTCTGCATCCTTTGTTTGATTTTTTTCTTTGTTGATTTAACTATGCTTGTGTTTAAATTACTATAGTGCTTACCCAATAGTAATTCAAATATCTCTCATTTGACTTAATGATATTAACTAATATAGAATCTAAAAAATAAAACATTATGAAACAAAATCTAGAAAATATTTTTTTATGAACCGGAGGAACTAATGTAAGATATTAGACTAATACCAAGGTTTAGTTATAATAATTTTCAAAGTATAATTATGCTATATAAAAAAATTATGGTAGAAAAAATCTCGTTCGATAAAACAAAACTAAAGAGAAAAACATGCAAAACGATATTTCTTCTAAGCTAGCGTCTTGAAGGTAGAAGGATGGTTAAGAGTAACAGAGGTCCATGGGTCTGATGAGTACCAGTAATCTGTGTCGAGAGTGAAGAGCTTGGGCGTTTTCTTCTCTTTTATTCACCTTTTTTTGCATTAACCAATAAAAATATGTTATAAATCCTATTTAAATTACATAATAAATTAAAGCTATAATTATAATCCAAACCGATATAAAATCTCGTTTAATTACAAAATCTAAACTCTAATTTTCCTTTATAAATCCAAACCGCTATTTAAACTCATTTAATCGTAAGAAAACTAAACTTTAATCGTATTTTCTAAACCCAAACCGACATTTAACCTCGTTTAATTGTAAAATCTAAATCTGTTTATAAAACTAAACCAATATTTAACCCATTTAATCAGAAAATCTAAACTCTAATCGTACTTTCTAAACCCAAACTGATATTTAACCTCGTTTAATCATAAAATCTAAACCCTAATTTTTTCTAATAAACCCAAACCGATACATAATTTTGTTTTAGTGGCAAATTAGATTTTATAATTAACTTTCTATTATTGTTATTAGGTGTCCGATTTTAATTAGGTAAAATAAAAGAAGTTAATATAAAGTTCATTCAAATATTTTTCTTTATTTATTTGTAAAGCATCTAGGACTGACGAAAAAAAAAAAGCATCTAGGATTAGGAGTCAAAGACAAAAATAAATATAAACACGAAAAAGGAAATAACTCGAAAAGGAAATGACATTTAAAAGCCCAATTTTAAGGAAAAATAGAAATTGAGGAAAAGGAAGAAGATCAATTATACATCTACAAAGAAAGGAAGAAAATTAAAACATGTACGGCCCATTTAATAATAGTATTGACTAAACGAATTGTGTAGTGGTGCCAAAATTTTGGCCCACTTAATTAGTGTCAATTCCTTTTCTCGATACAAGGAAGGAATCATTGAGATTTTCTTTTTTGTCGGAATCATTGAGATTTTCAATTTCACAAATGTGGCTTGAAGATATTATTTTATCGGTGAGATAAAAAAAAATCAACTGTCATAAATTAAGATTCGGAAAGTTAAAATTTAACCTTTTTTTTTTTGTCGGCAAACTTTTTTTTTAGTAGCTTAAAACAAATTGTGCTAAAAAAAGTTAGAAAAAAAACAGAGAGAAAAAACAAGCTAAACGCATAGTTTTGTATAAATACACGTGCTCTTCTCTTTACAGCTACCACTCGGATGCAGAGGTGTTTTATCTGATCTCCTCAATTTTTTCCCTTTTTTGGTCTCAATCTCTCTAAGATTATTTTATCTTAGGACTAGGTTTATAAATGAATCTGTAGATTATAGACAGTAACTGGCGATTTAATGATTTAGGTATTGATATCTCACAAGTTAATGTTGTTCAACCTCCTCATGTTTGGCTTTATCTTGGTCGTCCTCGATCTTCTTGGCTTTTAACAACTCGACCAAACCCTCAAGAACCTTATCAACACGGTCATTCCTCACTAGCTGTTCATCAACCTCTTTCTTGACTACGGAATCTGTTCCCTCCTTGGTCTTTTTCTTGTTCTCCAACTCTTGCTTCTCTGTTTTGGCCTTATCTTGTTCGTTTTCGATCTTCTTGACTTTCAAGAACTCAATCAAACCCTCAAGAACCTTGTCTACAGAGTCATTTCTCATAAGCTGTTCAGCTACTTCTGCTGGAGTGACCTCTGTCGCCTCAATACCTTCCTCGATCTTGCTGAAAAGGCGGTGCTCTTTGATCTCAAGATAGTTCAAAGCAAGAGCTTTGAAAGTACTTGGTGTGCAATACGACATGTGGATGTGCATATCCATACGTCCTGGTCTCAGCAAGGCCGCGTCGAGTTTCTCTTTGTAATTGGTTGTGAAGATTATGATCCTTTCGTCACCGCAGCTTGACCATAGACCATCTATGAAATTCAACAGTCCAGAGAGTGTCACTTTTTTATACCGTGGATCTTCTATATCGTCAGATTCCCGAGGAGGTTCATCGCTAGTCCTATCTTTCAATTCTAGTGAACAATCGATATCTTCTACGATAAGAATCGAACGATTAGCAGTGGCAATCAATAATCGCCGGAGCTCAGAATTGTTGTTAACCGCGGTCAACTCTAGGTCGTATATATCAAAGTTGAGATGATTGGCCATGGCTGCGATCAAGCTTGACTTCCCTGTGCCTGGTGGACCGTACAGCAAGTAACCTCTCTTCCAAGCTTTACCAACCCTTTTATAGAAGTCTCTTCGCTTTACGAATTTGTCTAGATCTTCCATCACACTTGTCTTGACATCTGAATCCATTGCTAGAGTTTTGAAGGTAGAAGGATGGTCAAGAGTAACAGAGGTCCACGCGTCAGAGTAGTTCCCATACATGTTTTCTGGGGAGAGAGTGAAGATCTTGAGTGTTTTCTTCTCTTGCTTCATCAACGTGGCTCTTTTCACCATGAATGGCAAGTAAGATTCAAGAGCTACGTCTTTGAATTTCTTGTGGAAGTTGAGTTCGAATGATCGGACCTCAGATCTCAGTGTGGAGTTTAGATCCCGTGGGTTGTGGAAGTGCTTGGACTCGACATGACGACAATGGAGGATCCACTGGAATTTGACGCCATTGTAGGTGTCAACAACTTCTTCGTCACGCTCCACGGTGACATTGTAGTTGTTTTCTTTCTCATGTTTACTCACTTTGATTCTTTTGTTAGAAGGAGAGATCTTGGTGGCTAGATAGGCCTCTGCAGCTTCAAAGACTTCATTGTGAGCAAAACCTTCAAATTCTTCGATGATTATCGTCATTTGGGATGAGAAGTAACCAAAGATGGAACGGAATCCATAGGAAATGTAGTGATGCACCTCGTCAGGCAAATAATCTTGGACTAAAGATCGAGCTAGCATTGCGGTCGCAGCCACCGAAGCCGCGGTGGTGAGAACCGTCTTAGCCGTGGCTAGACGGGATTCGGCGGAAGAAGAGTCAGAGGAGCTCATCTTGTTTTGGGTGTATTTGTGTTTTTTGAGTTTTGTTAAACCCAAAATCTCATAATTTATATATAATTGGTGGGAGGTGGGAACCGGAGACTTATGGACGCAAGGAAGTAGCTTGGATCCTTCCATCGCTACAACGTGGAAGTTGCTAACTAATATATAGAATAACAAAAAGAAAGAAGAAGAATAGAAAAGTAGAGTTTAAGTGGGCTCCAATGACTTGTTCATGAGGTTTATTTGACTAATCGAAAAGAATATTAGTAAAGAAAGACTGACTTAACGTGTGGGTCACGCTTCTTGTAATTTAAAGTCATTTCCTTTCAATAAATCCAAGAACAGTTAATATTTGTATGTATATATACATCACAATTGTATACTACTATCAAATCAATTCCACCAGATTCTTAAAACGTCCTTGTCTATATGATATTTCAGCTGTTGTGTGCTTGCGTCAAGATAGAGAGGACATTCATATATCCATCTCTCTCTTTTGTATCATTGGACAATAATGCAAAAATGCTAAACCCTAAAATAGTGTCATTGAATAGCTAGAGTTGGTATAGGCTCTTTATTGGAACAAGAGTTTATGTCTTTCTAAAGACAATTGGTTGTTCAAACAAATTCAGAAACTAGTACCTTGGGATCACTAATCTGAGTCAAGTGGCCTAAACAGAGTTACCTACTGAGAATGGATGAAAAGTGGCCTAAAACCTTTTGGACATCTTTAGGATATATCTCATGCATCAATATCTGCTTCTTCCGTGGAAAGAACAACACTCACTGATGTTACATGATTTTCTAATTTAAGATCCTAGATACTATTTCATACATATATATATATATATATATAT
>Ga0041059_1001337_pt1 | contig 19691 bp, 20 predicted proteins | sample AraColnosormetaG_FD_56232 | JGI IMG/M metagenome (GOLD analysis project Ga0041059, IMG submission 56232) | Arabidopsis roots microbial communities from North Carolina, USA - Col MF nosort | ecosystem: Host-associated > Plants > Roots > Unclassified | place: USA: North Carolina | collected...
CTATTCCCAAAAACGAGAAGAATACGCCAAATCCTGTCAGGCCTAACCCGATTTCTGTTTCAAATCACATAAGAAACGTTTAAGTATATCCAAGTACAGCATGAGTAACTTCGTAACCTGGTAATAAGATATACTGAAACTAAATGGGGTTCCGAACAACAACATGACATTGAATGATCTACTAACTCAAGAACGTGATAAGCAAAAGAAGAATTAAGTATAACTAAGTAACAGGTATGTCTTCCAATAGCAGAAAATATTTATAGAACTCACAATGTGAACTTACTTTTCCGGTCATTCATTTCAAAGGACATCATTGTTCCTGTAATCAGCTACTTCTACCTTTTGCTGCCATGGTAAAAACATGTCGAAGTTCAGCAATTAGACCATTGAAAGTTGAAACTACAACATTAGTGTTTACAAAATGTGCCCATGGCTTAGCCATGACTCTGATATACATACATAGCCCATAGAGATTCAATATTCTCGTATCAGTTTTGGTAACCAATCAATATTTGGAAACATAATATCGATTTGACGTCGACTAGACAGATGCTACATACAGAATCAAACGTATAATCCTAACAATACTTGTACAATCAAAAAGAGCCAGAGATAGAGAGAGAGAGAGAGAGGGAGCGCGAGAGAGAAAAGAGAGAGGTGAATGACTCCGTACCGGGGGAAACGCCGCAGCGCCGGAGAAGATTTGGTCTGAAGCCAACAATACTCGGAGGATGAGAGAGAGGTCGGCCGTGAAAATTCAAACTAGGGTTTCTACTTTATCCTTTAGTGAATTACCGGAACTACCCTTAAGTTGATTCATTCAGTTCTTTAGTGTTTTTATTTTTCGGTCCCTCTTTAAGCAATCTGTTTCTCAATATAACCTCTAAGTTTTTGTTTTTGGTCAAATAGAACCAGTCATAAGTTGAAGATTTTAATGACATTTTCCCCAATGCGTAATGGTTACAATGAGTTTTTGTGAAAAGAAACAATTGTTCTCTTGAATTAGTTTCCAAAATTGAGGTGTAACCTATATAATTAACCCAAAAAATAAAACTTTACATTTTCAACATTCCGTGGCAATTTACAACCAATTTCATAAATCTGGACGAAGATTCATCTAACTTCACCTGAAACATAACAAAAGAAAGTAATGTGAAAATTACCAATCACGAGACTATATCAACAAACTAACACACCAAAATGCTCCAAGATGAATCAACTAGATTGCATTTTACATCATCAATTTGATTAAGTAATGGAAATGACAAGAAACAGTACCTGTGGTGTGGACTAGTGATCTTTACTCATCACTAATCATCATCATCCTCTTCTTCATCGTCATCATTGTGGTCATCATCAATGGAATACAATCCCTCAGATTCTTCCTCGTATATCTGAAACTCTCCATCACTCCCATCATCAACAGCAAAGTCTCCATATAAATTAGGTTCACTCGATGGAAAACTATCAAACAAGCCTTGAAGGTACGTCCTGGAGCTGTTCTCAGTATCAAGATCTTATCATTGTATAGGAAAATTTAAACGAAACAGAGTGTCAAAAGGGTGTTAGAACCAAACACACAGCTTAATTTCTCGGTCTTAATTCCTGCAATGCAAGAAAACGCTAAACTTTGAAGGATACATCCATGGGAATCAAGAGATATCTCATTGTCTCCTGCAGCCTGCAAAAGAAGAGGAGCAGAGAAACGGTGTGAATCCTAGCGAATGAAGAAAACAACAAAACTTTCCTTTAACAGTAATATTACCATATCGAGTTCTTCTTCTTCTTCTTCATCTTCATCTTCGTCATCCAGGTTTTCATCTTCTCCATCCTCATTAACATTAGCATCAACATTTTCGTTTACGCTTTTAAACGTTTCCATATCTTCAGAGCCTGCAGATTAAACGAACTGTTCAGTAACTGCTACTTCAGAATATTCAAGGAAACATGTTCATTGACTTATGACAATAAGCATAACACATGATACGTATCAAAATTAGTTTAGCTCATTGCAGAATATTTATTACACAATTTTTTTTATCTCATATATATTTATGTACATCTCGTAGAGCAGTATAACTTATGCTGTATAAGCAGCCAATTTTTCCTGTCAATTTCACTTAGGTTTTGAGGCTCAAGTTTCTGTTAAAGATTTGATGACTCCGGAAAATACTCGACAAACGCAAAGGAATAAGGGTCTAACACACTAGAGATTAGGGAATATGCTGAACGCACATCAAAAAGCACTCACTAGACTTCCTAAACGCTAAAAGAGATATACACACAATTTTGTTGATGATCTTACCTTTAGTTGCCTCCCGGTGCTTCACTAAAGATGGTTTAAGTGTCTCTTTCTGAATTTGTACTTTTTCTGATCTCTCAAATTCTTCTTGGATGGATTTAAATACATCTTCGAAACCTGTCTCAGGAAACACAGACACAAACCTCACAGCTACACGGAGTCTCAAAGTATCAAGCATGGCTTCTGAAAACCATCCTGATTTATGCTGCAAACAAGAAACGAATCAGATCATAAGCTTGAAGAGTACTTGCCAAAGTTTATTTATTGGCGTAGATGCGACACTTTGTCTGAGCTTAAGCTTTAATTCAACAGGCAAAAGACCATGATTCATGGGTATTGATTTCATGAAAAACTAAGCTGAGAACTCACACTACAAGTAGTTTGCTTGGGAGGCTTTCTTATCTCTCGCTGGATGTACTCGTCGTCAAGTTCAAACAACTGCAGAAACGTTTGGCATTTAAAAGGAAATAACTTAAAAGCACAAATGTCGTTCCAGCTTGGCTTTGAGCTGTAGCAAAGAAAAGAAAAAACATATAAATCGGACTTTTTCCTGCATAAATCCAATGGTTCAGCTGCAAAACAAATCACGCTTAATCTATTATACAATCCTACAACAAGTACCATAGAATGCTATAGAGAGTATTCAGGCTTAAATCTCCAGGAGGCTGTGTCAGTCATACAGGAAGAGTTAACCACAGAAATAGAAAAAGACTTACTTGTTAGTTGCATTGGCATCACAATAACCTCGTAATTCAGGAGGAACCCTGAATTCCATTCTCTGATATCTGAAACACAATTATTCAATGGAGATATAAGTGAAAACTAGTCATTATGCACCCATCTGTGTGTATTACCATTTCACCTAAAAAATGTCACAAACCATACAATAAGAATATACAAATCAATGTCTTAAAAGAGAACTTACACACGAGACTCAGGATCATTCCGTGGATCATAGCCTCTTTTAATCCAGAACCTAAGAAACGGACCACTGGAGAAATAATATGCAGCTCTGAGCAGAAACCTGCAGAGAGACCAAATTGATCAATATAGTACTAAAAACACCTCAGTATAAGAACCCCGTATTAGAAAGCTATATCACCTGTTTAACATATGATGTGTACATTTAAGACCTTTATCAAGTAGTCGTTGAACAACAGAATCCCTTGTCCATATAGGCCGCTCCTCAAACAATGCAGACACTGCTACCTGCCATTGCCAGTGGTTGGAGCTGCGAGAAACAAAGTCTTCCCACTTCAGTTTCTTTGGGATCTGTATTGAAAGCTAAGGACAGACCAAGCAAATACAGCTCTTTCTACTCGCCAGATAAGAAAATGTCAAAGAATATTGGAAGAAGAACTAGCATATAAGAAAAAGGATATCTTTGACGCTGAAATCAATTGCAAACACTGGGCCAACATCAATCTGCACATAAAAGAAAATAGTCATGACATAGATCAATTAGGATATGGCAACCGAAAATAAACTATAAGGAAGCTGTCATGGCATCTTTGAAATCCAAAAATGAACAGAACGCATTCTTGACGGTTCATTAGAGTGAAACCAAGAGTTTTTACATGCTTCAAATCTTTTACTACTGCATTTGAAGGATTGAGATATAAGTTCTCTAATTTCATGCCAAACCTCTCTAATTTCCGCAAGATGAAGGTTAGATATTTAAAGTCATGAGTTCCTAACTGTCTATTCCGCAAGATGTTTTGTTTATTTAGAAAGCTCATATGCTTCAATTTCTTTATTTTTACCTCATAAAAGTTCTGAGTCGCTGCATCATCTTTCTTCTTGGGACCAGATGTCGCCGGAGGTTTCAACCTGTAATCACACAAGAAAATTGAAATCAGCACTGTAATCAACTATAAGTAAATGGCTTATGCCACCGAATAAGAAATAGAAAAAGGCAGTGTAATCTTACGCCACATTGTCCGGTATATCTTTGGGTGCAAAGAACTGTGGCAATAACATCATTACATCTTCATCAGCCAGGCCCATCAAATCACTTTTTCCTGCATATATATCCGATCTAGTTTAGGTGAGCACACCACAAGAAATCTGGAATAAATTGGAAAAAAAGAGAAAATCAATATCCGAAGTTGATCTTGTACCTGTAAGGGGATCCACATCCATCCACTTTCTCTTTTTCTGCTGCGCAATGTCCGCGTGAATAGGAATAACATGCTGATAGTCAGCCATGCCTAGACAACGAAGAAGAGGGAAAAATCTTGAAACACTTTTAGAGGCATAAGAACCAAGCAAAAGGAGAGGTAAGTTTTTACCATCAAAGTGAAACGATTCAGACAAACGAGCTACGATATCTGCACATAGAACTGGACTAGCTTCCTCTAAACATACATCCCTACTAGTGTCAAGAACAGACTGACTTTCAGGTTTCTTGATATCCTGCTTAGAAATTCTTAACAAAAAACCACTACAAGGACGTTGTTCTCCCAATGCAGGATGTGCATAAGGATCTTCAGGCCGAAACCGTAGCTCAAGCTTATTTGAAATTGATTCCCTTGCCTACCATATAAAAATAAAAGACTCAAACTGAATAAATCGTGCAACAAATTTAACAAAAGCTGGTGGATGCATATACCAAGACTGTAACAACATATAGGCTTTAAAACCACTCTATGAACTAGCATATGAAGACAATCTCAGTAAAAGGAAGAGACTTTAAAACCAAAATTGAAAGATTTTACTTGTGTAATTCCTTGGATACCTCCAAGTGTTTCAATAGCTCGAGAAATAGAAGATGGGTAACCAGGGAAGTGTACTACAAACGCCTCCTTGCTTGGCAAGGTACCTGAGATTGTTCCTTCTTCTATAATTCCCATTGATTCTTTCCAGAGATTACTCTCTTCTGTAAAACAAAGAGATAAATCCAATGCCAATGCAATTAGAGAATTATAATGTGTATATATATTCCTATAGATTTTCAGTTTTATATGTGCTTCATTGTGTCGCCTTTTGCCGACGGAGAGTTAGGAAAACGAATGGTGAATTTAACAAAGATCGGAAATTTATAATTCAGGAACTTCAGACTCACCGGAAATACGAATTTTTTTTGCCTCAAATTCTTCGGTTTCCCGACATCGGCGACGGCGAATATTTTCAAAACCCTTAATTTGAACTTTTTACTTATTTGGGCCTATTGCTTAAGCAAAAACGACATCGTTTTATTAAATAAAGAGATTATAAAGCCGTCACTTGCGCTTCGAACTCTGGTCTCCGTATTTGGACTCAAAAGGATTTGGGCTTAGCCCATCATCTAACCGACACCGTTTTAAAAAACGAGCACGTTGACTTTTTGTTAAACTCGGGAAGAAATAAATAATTGAGGATCTGATCTGCGTCACTGCGATTCGAACTAGGGTTTCCGTACTGAATCAACTTCATCAGTTCGTTTCGTTGTCAAAAGCAAAGCAGAGCAAGTTTTATTTTCCCTCCAAAATTCTAAGTTGATCTTCACTTTTTGATGGCGTCGCGGTTTCAGGAAGCTTCACTGGTTACTTCACCGTCGTATCCTAACGCCGTCGCTTGGTCATCGGAAAATCTCATCGCCGTCGCTGCTGGTCATCTAGTCATCATCATTGTAAGTTTTCTTCTGCTTCGTTTTTTGAGGTTAAAGTTTGAGTCTTTTTAAATTGTATTGATGACTTTTGTAATTGTCAGAATCCGGCTTTGCCTACTGGCCCTCGTGGATTGATCACAATCTCTGACGCCGAGCTTTATCAGATTGGTCGTGTTCGCTCTCAAGGTCTGTTTTTTTTATTGATAAATACAGAATTTTGGTGTACCTGTTTTATGAAAATTCAGATCAAATTTCAAAATCCTGCCTGTATGTTTGCCAATTCAGATTTGAAGATAAAAATTCAATCTTTTGCAACTGTTTAGTTCTTCATGAAGTTGTGTGTTTGTAGACCAAATTTCTGTTGGTTTCTGTGTTTTCGATCATTCAGAAGTTTCGGATAACAATGTGAGTGATGATGTGATTGTAGATTTGCTAACTGGTGGACTCTTGCCTTCGAGTTTGAAGCGGGAAAGAAGTCCATGTGTTCGATCTCTCTCATGGTCTGAGATAGGAATGTCTCCAAACCACGGGTACTGTATTTCTTGTAACATGTTCAGTTTTGTTTTGTTTCTCTATTTCCTAAATTCGTGATTCAAATAACTCTGCTCAGGTGCTTACTGGCTGTTTGCACAGCGGAAGGAAGGGTTAAGCTATACCGACCTCCATATTCTGATTTCTGTGCTGAGTGGATTGAGGTAGGTCGTAAATTCTCTTTCGCCTTTTATAACTAACCTATGCATTTAAAGTTGCTTTCTCCTCTCTTTCGCAGATTGTTGATATATCTAAAATGCTTTATGAGAATCTATCAAGCATGAACTTTGGAGAGTCCAAAAATCCTTCTACTTCATTATCTAAGGTAACTTGTATCTCTAAAGTGTTTTCAGTGGAAGTTTGATAACCATGAAGGATGACTTACTACTCCCGCAAACTATATGTATGTGTTTCCTATAAGGGATATGTAGATAGTTTATACTTCGTACTCTTCACATTTAGATAAAGACGCATCTAAACAAATCGTTTATATCTTTAGTTATCCTTTATTAATGGACAAATGTTGTTGTGGAAGGTATTGCGTTTTGATGGAATTGTTGATGTTTGTCTGCATAATATTTTTATCCAAACTATATTATTGAAATGATTTGTGCTCTTTTATAACAGGATCAAGTGGTAGAACATGACCATGAGGAGGATGAAAGGATTTCAAGTCTGAAGGCACGCAAGCGAAGAAAAACAAGTGCAAATAACATGTAAAGAGCATTTCTTTCACTCTTCAATTTCGTCAGATGCATACCAGTGGTTTGAGAAATTGTTTTCCATATTCTTTTTTCTGTTTTGATCACTTGACTAACTTACTTTCTTTGTTTTAGCAACTTGCATGAAAAGAATTATACAGATCGAGCATCATGTTCCAAGCAAGACAGTAAAGCAGAGCATAATGTAAGTCCTCATATCTCTTAACTTCTTTCTGTTGTAGTGCATTGCTTTGAAAAAATACTATCATGATTCCTCCAACTTATTTCTGTTCCTCACTTTGTAGTGTATTCTGTAACAAGTTTCAGATTCTAACTCTGTTCCTGCAGATTGTATCTTATCCGTTGTTTTTGTGGAAACTCTTTTTGTTAGGATTAGTAATTAATAAGAAACTAGGTCATTTCATCAAGTAAATTAGTATCTTGAGTAGATTTTGACATTTTGTACCTCCCTCCAGTGTTCTTATAGAAAGAACATGTGTGTGGTTTTTATATTGTCTTGTCATTGATTTGATGCATTTCGAATCTTGTCATGCTTTTGAATTCCACCTGAATCCTTTAATGCATCGTTCACACCATATGGTTCTTAGAAGTTTGACACTCCCACTCTCAAGTGTCATCTAGTAAGAATCAAATCGTCGCATTGTACTCATATCTAACTCGATTCCTTATATTCCCAGGTACTTGAGATTGAAGTATATAAACAGGCAAGCAATGGCCAAGATCGTCGTTCCTTGCCTAAAGCTCTAAAAAAATGCAGTCAAGAGATAAGTCCGCAAACGTATGTGTCTCGTGAGGCATTATTATCCTCCCATTCCGTTGCCTGGTCATCTCTTCTAAGATTCTCATCAGAAAGTTCTTGTGGGAATATGTTAAGATTCTCTCTTTTGGCAATTGGTTCAAAGTCCGGGAGCGTTTCCATATGGAAAGTTCATGCACCTGAATGCTATCACATTGAACGCAGCAATGTATCTCCCATGGTGGAACTTACTGCTATAGTTCAGACCCATAGCTCATGGGTTTCAACAATGAGTTGGGGAATTTTTGGCTGTGATTCTTCGAATCCGCAAGTGGTGTTGGTTACTGGGAGTTGTGATGGTAGGTAAGTTAGTGTTATATTACAAGAAAAAATGATATTTGTAAAACCATAACAAAAAATGTCGTCAGTGATTGGAATCTTTTGCATATACTTCTCAATGGAATCTTTTTTTTATCACACTTTTCAGTCCATTTCTTTTCATACCTGCAGTGTGAAAATTTGGATGAGCAACAAAGAAGACTTGCAAAATTCTGTGGAGGTCTATAAATCTTCATTCTTTCTACTAAAAGAGGTAAAAGTTTTTATTTCTTCTCTATTTATTCTACTTTTTCTAAATATTCTGTTTACGAACAGATTGAGTATAGCTTCTGTGATATGTGAGTTGATTAAGATCATCCTGAATTTTGATTGTGATCCTTTTTGTAATTTTTCTGTAAGTGAAGTTGGATTTATATAGCGTTTTGTATCTGTAGATCCTTGTGCTTTTGACTCTGTTTGTATCTATTTCCTTGTTTATGAAAATATCAGGATCTGTCTGTTTTTCTCTATAATTGCATTCTATTCAAGTGTATAGGCTGTTATCATCGAGCAAACACTAAGAGTTTTGCGTTTTGACATTTTACGGCTTATTTATAGGTTGTAGCAGTGAATCCTGTTCAGGTTTCAACGCTTTCTTTTGTTGTAAGCAACCATTATAATGCAATGCACTTGGCAATCGGTAAAGGATCTGGTTCTTTCGAAGTATGGAAGTGTGAAATATCTACAAGAAAGTTTGAACAAATTGTTTCAACTAATGCTCATAACCAAGTGGTAAGTCATTATTCTGTTACTTTAAACCTTTTATAAAATAAAATATACGTGTTCGATTTATTGATACATATGGCACTCTTTTTAGGTTACAGGTCTAGCTTGGTCATATGATGGCCGTTGTTTGTACAGTTGCAGTCAGGTATTATATTTCTTCTCTGTAAAAACAGCTTTGTAATGCTTGTCTTCTGAGAGACAAACAAACTACATTGTGATCTATCAACAACTGTCATATTCTTCTTAGCTTTTAAGATGCATTACTCTTTGTAATATGCAGGATAATTATGTCCGGAGCTGGATTTTATGTGAGAATGCCATCTCTGAAGTGCCAATTCCTGCAAACACTCCTGGTCTCAGTAGCACGACTGATGTATGTGATGTTTTTAATCTTGTCTCTTTGTTTATCCCTTCCTCTAGTTTATCTTACAAACAATGAAAATTTTCTGCAGCTTCCTGATGATTTTCTATCATGCCTTGGTGTGGCATTGTCACCTGGAAACCTTGCTGTTGCTTTGGTCTGATCTTCCCCGAAACCTGGTTCGCTGTGACTTTAAACTATCTCTTTTCAGAATTAGAAAACTTAGACTTCTCATTGAAATTTTGCAGGTCCGCAACTTTAACGTTGAACTCTTGAATCCAATGTACCAAGCCAGGTAATTTTCATTCATTCATTGAGAAGTGTTTCTGCGTCCTGCTTCTTACAAAAGCTGACTGTTCATTCCTTCTTGCTTCCAGGTCGCAGAAGGCTGCTGTAGAATTCCTCTGGAATGGTGCACAACAATCTGGTGAGTCAGAAGATTCTACAGAGACGGTAACCGAAGCTATTCTGGGTTTCTCAAAGAATGAATTCGCAAATTGGGAATCCAATATTCTCTGGTCGTTAAAAGAATTCAACTATTTGAATAAGCCTCTAGTTCTTTGGGATATGGTAGCTGCAATGCTGGCGTTCAAACAATCAATGCCAGAGTTTGTTGAATTAGTATTAACTAAATGGCTCTCTGTGTCATACCTTGGATTTCATGATGATATCTCCATGGAAGATCTCGTGCCAAAGATCACCAAACGCTTCTCTGATGTTCCTTCCAGGCTGTTACACATTCTCAACGTAATCTCTAGACGTGTAATGTTATCGGAACTCAAAACAGAAGAAATCAACAGAAAACTGCAAGGTCAGAGAACGAACGATGAAGGAGAAATTGATCTGTGGCTCAAACTGCTTCAAGAAAGTGAACGAGAACTCCGAGAAAGACTGGTTGGTCTCAGTTTCTCGGCTTATTTACTCGCTGAGTCATCTCAGGGTACTATTTCGCCTCCCTCTTGGAATTGGCGTCCAGCTGGATTGGCTCTGTTGCAACAATGGGTTGAGATAAATCGTGATATTGTCCATAGTCAGCTGGAAACACTTTCCTTAGAAGTAAAATCTAGTCGAACGAGGTAATTTTCTCATATACCTTCTTCTTCTTCCCTTGATAATAGATACTAGAATGTTTTCAAATTCATATGTTCTGTGTCTTTAATTCATCACAGATCAAGTAATAGCACAGAAACTGCATTAGAGGAAGAGAAATGTCCTTATTGTGCAGCGCCAGTAAATTTCCACTCAGCAGAGGAAGCCTTTTGCGAATCTTCGCACCAAAAAAAAAAGAAGAGCAAAGACAAAGAGAGATGTGATGAAAGCCACAAGCTTGAGAGGTGTTGTGTCTCAATGCAAGTATGTCCACCAACTCCTTTATGGTTCTGCAAATGCTGCAACCGAATGACTTTAGAACTCGCTCCAGAGACCTTATTTGCATTGCCTTCGTTCCCGAGTGATCTCAAATCACTTCCAAAATCTTCCTTTAGCAAAGTTGCCTCGAAACCGTTCTGCCTCTTCTGTGGAGTTCTCTTGCAGAGAAAGCAGCCTGAGTTTCTGCTCTCAGCCTCACCTGTGTGATAACTTCATGGTTATTTATAAATGATTAAGTAGATCATGTATTTTATTGTTTGTGTAAACTTGTACTTTACATATATATACAAGGATGGTCCATAAGCATGAACATGTACTCTCGTGAATTTCCTCATCGTCCCATAGGCGATGGTGTATATATATATTTTATTAACCTTTTAAGAATTTTTGTTACGGTTTTTTTTTCACTTAAAGATTTTCATTTATAACAAGGGAGAAATACATGGTTGTAATAAATTTTTGGAATGCGATTTTGAAATACAAAGAGCCGATAGAAAACAGAGAAATCTCCGAAAACAAAAGCCTGATATACGGGAAATACAAAACATTTCAAATGTCAAGAGGTGTACCTCACAAAATCATTGGAAAGTCAGAGAAGAACAATAGTCGCGGAGTTAAGAGCTCAAAAGTCATGGACTAGAAGACCTTCACTCACCAACGGAGGAAACCCAAGGATAGAGGAAACGGCGAAGTCAAAACTCAACTAAAAACGATTATCCGAACATATTAAGCATCATCGTGAATCTAAAACCTAATCACTTAATCTTCTAACAAATAAGTCTAAATCTAAAAAAAATTATCCCCACTAAAGGTTAGTCTTACAAGAACATAAAGGAACAGAGATTACGAGAGAAAACCTACTTATTATTTAAACTAGAGGCATTGTATTTTTTATTACGTTTAAAAAGTACATGTTTTCGTTTGGTTTTACAATATAGTTTTAACTTTTAACACAACTCTGATATCAAACCGAACTATTGTACTACCGGTTTAGCTCTACTAGTAACATCTGTCCATTGATAACAACTGAAACTGGTTTGAGGACCCCTTCGGTATATGGTTGTAGAAAGCATATTTGAACATTGATTAATAATAATAAAAAATCAATTATTAAATTAAATCTATCATTTCTAATTTTTTGGATAAAAAAAATAAAAATATTGAGATTTTAAATTAAAAATTGATTAAAAAAATTAGATTGCAAATTTTCATTTTTCCAATATTATTAAAACTTTCAGTTAATAGAGTGTTCATAATTATGCATATATATATATATATTTATATGTATGTTTTAATTAAAAAGGAAAAGTAGGAAGCTTCCTAAGAAAGAAGATAAAGTAAAAAGAGATAAAAATATTCTGATGATGATTTATTTAATTTTAATGTTGTCCAAACTCCAAAGGGCAGAAGAAAACTAGCTTAAGTTTATTTAATTTTATAACCAAAGGGGTCTCTTGTGTTCCTTCTATTCTAATCATCCCCTTGAATTTTCCAAGTTTTCTCCTTTTGTCTTCTCTAACTATTTTCCCTTAAAATAAAAATCCAATTTTTCTTTGTTTCAGTCCTCTCTTCTGCTCATTGATCTTTTAATTAACTTTGATTCTCTCCGTTTATGGATTAACCATTTGATCGAGATAACTCTCCAAGGTTCGTATCAAATTCTGAGTTTTTTTTTTTCCATTTCTTCTCATTCTCAAATTCTCTTTCTTAGTTTGGTTGTTTTGATGCAGAAATCGACTGAGTTCGTAACTTGTTGTTGTCTGATCTTTTAAAGATTCAACCTTTTTTGGTCCGATCATGGCTGTTGCTGAGAATGCTGGTGTCAAAGTGGACTCTTCTGGTCAGAATTTAGACAACAACAACACTGCTGCTTCAGCTACCGAGACGACAAAGCCGCCATGTCCTGATGATGATCAAAGCCCTAAATCTGACTCATCCACTCCTCTTACCATCGATTCGACTCCTGAAACTGACGATCGGATCAATGAGACTGCTCAAAAGGTTCAGACTTTAAATGGGTTTAGTGGAAATGGTGAGAGAGATAACAATGGAGAGATCAAAGATTTGGCTGATGCGTTTTCTAAGCTTAATCCGATGGCTCAGGAGTTTGTTCCTCCTTCTCTTGCTCGAAGTCAATCTGGGGTTTTGAGAAATGGATTAGGGTTTACTAACAATTTTGCAGCCCCACCTAAACTTGCTGATGGGAATGATCATTTTCCTAGAAGGGTATATCATCATTCTTTCACATTCTCGCTGAATTATGATCTCTATGTTTTGTTTTGTTTTTTTGATTGTAAAATTTTTGTGTTGTGTTGAGTATATAGTTATTTTGTATGTTTTGATTGTTAGTATATAGACGTTATTGCATCTCTAGAAAATGGATGTGTTTTGGTGAATGGAATGTTCTTTTTTTCATTAGTTTGTGAATTCTGATCTTTGTATTTATCTAATCTTCCGTTAGTATTTTGATGTTACAGTGAAGTGAGAGAAATGATGGTATAAAGTTTCGAGCTTTTGTGTGTTTTTGTTTACCATGATTTGCTAGCTTGCTTGTTGATTGGGAAAGCTTGTATGCTTATACGTTCAGCAAATGGATAACGGAAAAAAGTTTCGAGCTTTACGTGTTCTTGCATCTATCACTTGATCATTGATACAAAACCAGTTTCACTTTGTGTGTAGTTTGTTGTTGATTTGATTTGTTTACTGTTTGGTTTTTCTTTTCCTTATCAGTTACACTTTGTATGAGCTTTGAATTTTTCGGGTTTTAAATAGAAAGTTTCATCGTTTCTGTGGTGACATTCTTCAAAGTTCAAACAATGGTATTAGCTGTCAGATATGTGAAAGGAAAGTATGCAAAACTGTACTATTGATTAAAATCGTCTGTTGGTAATTCGTGTGCTTCTTGTTACAGAGAAGGAGTTTTGGCCAAGGGAAGCGAAGAATGAACAAAAGGACAAGCTTGGCTCAGAAGGATGATGTAATCAGGAGAACTGTATATGTCTCTGACATCGACCAACAGGTAAAAAGCGGAAAGCTATTTTCGATAACATTAAAGGAATCCATTTTATAACCACTGCCTCTCTTACTTTGTTTTGTTTGTAGGTTACAGAGGAGAACCTCGCAGGTGTCTTTATTAACTGTGGACAGGTACTTCAACGATCTTGACTATGTTTGAAATATTTTGCTTATTTGCAGTGACTCGTTTCCTCATATTTTTGTTCATTTTGGGATCGAAAGGTTGTTGATTGTCGTGTATGCGGTGATCCAAATTCTGTCCTTCGTTTCGCTTTCATTGAATTTACCAATGAAGGTACTCTTTGTGTCAACCCTTTGTTTACTAGTTGAGATTTTTTTATAGCACTGTTTCTTAACTAATCAAGAGATGTTGATGCAGAGGGAGCTAGAGCTGCTTTGAGCATGTCGGGTACTGTGCTAGGTTTTTACCCTCTTAAGGTTCTTCCTTCCAAAACAGCTATTGCTCCTGTTAACCCGACTTTTCTTCCACGAGTAAGTTCACATGATAATGGCTAAACTTGGCACTAATAATTTTTATAAGTATAAGCATTCTTGAGCATAATGGTGCTCTCTTTCTCCTAGTCTGAGGATGAGCGTGAGATGTGCGTTAGGACTGTTTACTGTACCAACATTGACAAGCGGGTAATTCAATTTTCATTCACCATTTCCTTGATGAGAATTTATCTGTTTTTGGAAACTGTTAACTGCTAAAGTATTGGAGATACTAACTTTCTTCAATGTCCTTTTGCTTATATTTTCAGATCACTCAAATTGACTTGAAAGGCTTCTTTGAAATGCTTTGCGGGGAGGTATGGATTTTGGTTTGGAATGCGACCATTATGTATATGTTTTTTGCTCTGCATCATTTTTTTTTTTGTTATGTATCTTTTTTAGGTTCATCGTCTGAGGCTTGGAGACTATCACCACCAAACCCGTATTGCTTTTGTTGAGTTTGCGATGGTAATTCTCTTGGTTAAAGTGTTCCCATTTTGGACATTAGTCTTGGTGATTGAGTAGTTTTGCTAGTATGATCCATTTAAGGAACATCTTCTTGAGCTTCTCTGATTCTCAGAGTTAGATGCATAAACATAACTATGAAGTTTATGTAAAACGGTTCAAGATTCAAAGTTTCGTTTTGGATTGTCACTGGAGATTCATGCTTGCTTTTGCTTCTCTCAGGCGGAAAGCGCAATTGCTGCGCTTCACTGCAGCGGTATTGTCTTGGGGGCACTCCCAATAAGGTAAAGATTTCAACATTTTACCTTCTAACTTTAGTTAATGACAACTTTTGAATGGTAGGTTGTTGTTTTAGTCATTGACTTGGCTATCTCTTTACTTAATCCTATTTCTGGTTTATTTGCATATAATGTGACATCTTTCTCGGGTCTACATATGTTAAATCTCTTTAGCTATTACTATTATCTTTATTCTTGGGAAACATGTATTCATTCATCTTTGTGTTGATTTATCTGTTTCTTGAAGGGTAAGTCCATCGAAGACACCAGTAAGGCCGCATTTTCCCCGCGCTGAGTTCAAGTGAAACTCTAGCCGGAGATCTTAAAATTATATAGCAAACGAGAGAGAGAGAGAGAAAGCAGAAGAAGAAGTCTAAAGAAGAAGGTACTTGAGGCGTTTTGTGTTTATATATAAAACTCTTTCTAGATTTATTTTAAGTTAATGCTTCGCGGTCGCAGAGCCTGCCCGGTATCTTTGAACAACTCAACAACTTTGGTCTAAACCTTTCTCCTTTCTTTAGTCTCCAAACACACAAAAATTTGATTATTTTTGTTGTTGTTGAAATACCCTTTGGATATTTTTATGACTTATTTAAGACATTTGGAGAAATTTTATATCTCTAGGAAAAAAAAAGGATTTCACTGTTCTTATTTCTTAATTTCAGTTAGCTCTTTTCTGAATTCGGGTCTTGTTTGATTTTACTTTGTTCTTTGAATTTTTCTGCTTAGCAATCGTTAGATCTTTCCCATCATATGTTTATCTTGCTTTATCATTTTTTCCGGTCAAATAAATAATATCTCTAAATAATATCTCTGTTTCATTTTTTTTAGTAATATCTCCAAAATACTACGAAATTTTACTTTTTACATAAAGTATATTAAAAATTACAGATTTTGCTCAATAACACTCAAACGAAAGAGCTGTTACATTTGCAACTTGTAATATTTTTTAAACTAGAGTATATATATTAGTGTTTTTCAGAAGAAAAATTTAGTAGTCTTTCTTATTGTGGAGCTCAATCACTATCCCAAACAATCAAGCTATAAGAGTGAATACACGAAAGTGTATACGAAAGAACAAAGAAGAGAAGGAACAACTTTCTGCAGTCTCGAGAGATGCATTCCACATTGACACATTCTTTCATGTTACAATTATATATTTATTTCTGACACAAAGCTATCTTATTTGTAAACACAAAGCATGCCTACCTAATATAATTCCTCTTTTCATTTTTCTTTATCTTTATCTATTACTATTTTATTTGATTTTCGGCTTCATTATTCTTCTTCTTCCAACATTTTTCCTCTTTTTATGCTTTTCCATACAAAGCATTGTATGATGATTGATCGTTTTGCATTTGGCCGTTACATGACAATGCATATTTTGCTTCCAATTGTAGAAATACAAAAATAACTAAGAAACGTTCATACTATCAAATAAAACAATGAACACATACGATCATACTTAGAAAGGAGTTTCGAGTTTCACTTCTTAATGAATTTACTTACCATTGCAATATGCAAAAATGAAAATATACATGCATGTACATGTTCCCAACTTTTTAATTAAATATAGGGTAACAAAAAGGTTCTTGTTCTCCATAAAAGAGAGTGTGTGTTCCTTTAACTTATATAACTCAATTCCATTTTATATAAATAAGTTTCGTATCTTATACAATTAACATACATTAAGCAGACGAGGTTGATCGATCTTGATGGGGAAAACCGACGGAAGCTCATGGTTCACGGCCGTTAAGAATGTTTTCCGATCGCCGGAGAAGTTAATCCCTAGAAGAATAAATCGTCGACAAGACAACGACCTCGTCGAAGAAGTAGAGGACGAACTACACCAACGACCGGTATACTTCACACTCAATTACCTTTTTTTTTTAATCTTCATTAATTCATACTATATAAAATACATCAGCATTTACATGTAAGATTCCTTCAATATATCCCCAAGAAAACACATTTTTTTTTTCTTACTTTAGAAAAAATATTTATCAGCATGAAAACCTGATTTTTGATAAAGTCTTAAAACTTGGAAATTTTGGGATTTACATTTTTTATTAATGAAATCTATAAATTTTGTTAAAGAATAATAATAATTTTGTTGGTGCAGAAGAGAAGAAAAAGAAGATGGCTATTTAAGAAAGTTTCTTCTGATCCTTGTGCAATAAACGTAGGAATAAACACAACTTCCACGGCTATTAACGCGATTGCCGCGGAGGAAACAGAGAAAACTGTTTCGCCGGCGGCCAAAGAAACCGTATTTTTCTGTCGAACGTCTGTCTACCTAAAGAGACACGTGGCTGCTATTCTCATTCAGACAGCTTTCCGAGGATGCCTGGTAAAATCAATACTCACAAAGTTGCATGTTAACTAATATAGTCACCACACAAAGTTGAATGTTAAAACAGATTTATTTTTTTCAAAAATGTCTTGTTACCCAATTGAGGGTTTTTAATGATAACATTGTCTTTATAGACGAAACTGAGTTTGGTTTTGATGGCTTGTAACTCAAGGCAAGAACAGCGGTTAGGGCTCTAAAAGGAGTTGTGAAACTACAAGCCCTAGTGAGAGGCCATAACGTTCGTAGAAGAACTAGCATTACTTTGCAACGGGTCCAGGCTTTGGTTCGGATTCAGGCTCTAGCTCTAGATCACCGGAAAAAACTCACGACCAAGCTCGGGGACGAAATTTCCTACTCTCATGCTTTCTCTAAACAGGTTCAATAAAATCAAACTCCGATTTTTCCATTTCTTAAGTATATTAATAGACAAACCGATCTTCTTTTTGGGTTTATGATCAAAGATGTGGAGAACAATGGAAAGAGAAGCTCATAGTGAAAGTGAATTAGAGGACAAAAGACCGAGTAGATTAAACGGGTACGGTTATCAAGAAACCGGAAGGAGAATGTCAACCGATCAGGCTATCGTTGAACCGGTCAAGATAGTCGAGATCGATAAGTATAATAATACGTACTCACACCACCAACAACTCAACGACCAGACGCCACGTGGCAATTCTTTCGTCACACGGCAAGCCCATTCAATTCCAAATTACATGTCTACCACTGCCTCAACCGTGGCTAGGTTCCGCCGACCACAAAGCGTACCAAAACAGAGATCAAACCGGACCTGTTTAGATAACAACGAACCAAGATTAAGATTGGTTAGAAAGCGATTGTCATTTCACAATGATAATCCGCAATCGTACGGTTATATTGCCGGTGATGGTTACTTTTGGTACGACATCGACAAGAGAACGAATGCTCACGAAGATTTTCAGTACTAAAACTAACCGAATCGGTTAAGGACAGACGATTAAACCATTGACGATAAAGGATATTTTATTTTATTTATGTAAGACCCAAAATTTATTATTTTTCTAATATGCACCAAACAATGATCAATTTTAGACTTTTTCTTCAATGCTAAAACAACGTGACTAATGACTATTTCAATGTCAAACATATTCAAACGTCCGCAATTAAAGACAAACCGGTGGTTGAATGCGATTTATACCAAATGTTATTAATCCACTAAACCGGTTTAAATCCATTTGGTACCATTAATAGGTCGTACTTGTCGAATTTATATGTTTTCGCGTTTCTCATAATAGCTATGAGTGTGACCTATTAACAAAACCTATCCATTTTCTAACGTTTGAATTATTTTTATATAAGTCCGATTCCAATTTTTATTACTACAACATTGTAATGTTTTTAATTTCAGCAAAAAATTACCACCAACACAAAAAAATGAACTCACTAAGCTCATGTGGCTGTCGTATAAGTCACGTCTCCTCCGCTGTCGTTTTAGCAAAGGGAAAAAAACCGAAAAAATTCCCATTTATTTTTAATTTGGCCGTTTAATACCTATAGTTTTAAATTTGGAATACAAATACCTTACTTATTTTTTATTGTCTCTTAAAACCATTGTCTTTTAAATTGTGGTAGTTTCGAACCTACCACTTAACAGGCGTTGATGGCCATAACGGAATCATTTGACAGTGTTAAATTTTAACCCTACATGTTGTGATATTTATAAACAATGAATTTGCAGAAAATTACGTGTGTGTTGTCTTGGTCTGGTGGTAACAATAATGTAGGATAATCCTCAGTTCGCGGGTTCGAACCCCGCCTCTTTCCCATTTAGTTATTTTTTTTTCGTTTTTTTTTGTTTTTCACTTCATCTTCTTCACCATCCCTGCAATTGATTTTTCCTTTATCTCCTCACCTTTTTCAGGATTTTAATCTAGTCCACCCCCTCAGCTTCAAACATTCTCTAGTTAGCCCCCTTATAAAAAAATATATGTTTATTTATTTATTTCAATTCAGAATAATAGTAAAAGACAAGTAAAACTAGAGTTTTCACTTATTTACAACCCAACCTCTATGTTGGATCTAGATCCATAACAATTTTGGATATTTTTTTCTCAACAAAAAAAAAATCTAATTTCTCAGATCAATTTTTTTTTCATCTTCAATTTATTTTTCTCTCAATTCAACAAAAACAAAATTTTTGATTTGTTTCTTCTTCTTCTTCTCTTTACTCTCTTCTCTCTATTCCATATATAATCTTTCGTCTCCTTTTTACCTTTTCATTCTTTCTATCAATCTAAATATCCATCTTTTTTACCTTTTCATTTGTTTCTATCAATCCAAAAATCCATCTCTATTCTATATATGATGATTGATGGTGTTGTGTTTAATTAGGGTTT
>Ga0041059_1001338_pt1 | contig 19688 bp, 24 predicted proteins | sample AraColnosormetaG_FD_56232 | JGI IMG/M metagenome (GOLD analysis project Ga0041059, IMG submission 56232) | Arabidopsis roots microbial communities from North Carolina, USA - Col MF nosort | ecosystem: Host-associated > Plants > Roots > Unclassified | place: USA: North Carolina | collected...
ATTTTATTTGTNTTCCTTAATTTTTTTTTTTTTTTTTAAGTATGGATGAAATGGTCAAATTTGCAGTAAGAAATCGGATCTCGGGAACGTGGCAGCCGCAAAGATCAAGAAGTTAACGGATGAGTTAGAGGAACTTGATTCCAACAAGTTAGATGCCGTAGAACGAATCAAATCCGGATTTCTCCATTTCAAGACTAATAATTATGAGTACGTAAAGTTATATTCCATATTCGCATTTTTGATGTTTTTATATCGGTATAAATGATCCACCTTTTTGACCTACTCATATCTTAATTGTGCTTATAAAGTTAAAGAAACTTATTTAATCTAGTTACTAAATCAAAGGGAGCATAAGACAGAAAATGTTTTTTCTTATAAATATAATTATGGATTGTTTTACATCTTGGTTAAATTATTCAAGTGTTAAGTTTTGAATTTGATGTTTGGTCATTATATTATTTGGTTTCATCAATTTCCAGGAAGAATCCTACTTTGTACAATTCACTTGCCAAGAGCCAGACCCCCAAGGTTTTGATTCTACCAATTTACATCATTCTTTTTTCTCCTCTTAGACCTTTGACTTATCTAGTTTGAAGATTCTCTAATTGCCCCCAAATGGGTATGAAACAAGGGAAAAAGCTTTTGATTTAGTAATGAATATGGTAACTTTATAAGCAAGCAAGAAAGAAACCCTAAAATTAGAAACGAGGGTTAAGACTTGAAAGATATACATTTATTTCAATGTGATTTTTTTTCTTCTTGCAGTTTTTGGTGTTTGCTTGTGCGGATTCACGAGTTAGTCCATCTCACATCTTGAATTTCCAACTTGGGGAAGCCTTCATCGTTAGAAACATTGCAAACATGGTGCCACCTTATGACAAGGTTCGTCTAACAAAAATGAATTTCAAAATCACTCTCATTAACCTTACATAAACATACCAAAATTTTGTTATAAAACAACTAACTAACATAAGCTTTTGTCTCTGGAAACTTGCAGACAAAGCACTCTAATGTTGGTGCGGCCCTTGAATATCCAATTACAGTCCTCAACGTACGTACTAATTAGTTAATATACCTCTACGTTAACATATATGATCGATCATTAGAGATGATTTGTACATGTACGTACTAATTGTACATGGTCGACATAAGATTCTTAGTAAAAAGTTGATGTGACCTAGTTCTAACCCTAAAAAGGAGGTCCCTAAAAGTGTTCACCAAAAAAATAATTGAGCCTTGTAGATAATGTAATGCTGTCATTATCAGGTGGAGAACATTCTTGTTATTGGACACAGCTGTTGTGGTGGAATAAAGGGACTCATGGCCATTGAAGATAATACAGCTCCCACTAAGACGTATTAATCTCAAAGGCTAATTTAATCAACCATGAGTTTCTTGTGATTAGTTCTCACTAACTTGATGTAAATTCTTGAAAAGGGTAGCGAGTTCATAGAAAACTGGATCCAGATCTGTGCACCGGCCAAGAACAGGATCAAGCAGGATTGTAAAGACCTAAGCTTTGAAGATCAGTGCACCAACTGTGAGAAGGTACGTAAGTCGTAACAAGACAAGACAAGACACAATCTTTGCTCTGTTTTTTCTAACTTTTAAAGTAGAAAACTGAGATTGTCTCTCATGTGTGAGCAGGAAGCCGTGAACGTGTCCTTGGGGAATCTTTTGTCTTACCCATTCGTGAGAGAAAGAGTGGTGAAGAACAAGCTTGCCATAAGAGGAGCTCACTATGATTTCGTAAAAGGAACGTTTGATCTTTGGGAACTTGACTTCAAGACTACCCCTGCCTTTGCCTTGTCTTAAAAGATTCCTCCTACTCAAATATTTTCTCTATGTTGTTTCTAATTATGTTCTTATAATCTTCTTCTGTTGCTTCTGTAATGTCATCTTTGCTACTTCTATTCCAATAGAAATGAATAAAGCTTTAAAGAGCATTTACTTTTATTTCCACCCTCATTAATACAAAGAGAAGATAACACTTGCTATGCTTATACACATAGATAGATAAAGGCTACTACACTCAAGCCAGCCCCTTAAGGAATGGGATAAACAACGACCTTCCCTGTGGCATGGTTCGTTTCTAAGTATGAAAAAGCATCAGCAACGCGTGAGAATGGGAACGGTCCTTTGGGATCAACCACAGGCTTCACCTTCCCACTCTCAATATATGGGTTAAGTTTCTTCAAAACATCGCCATTAGATGTAACAACGAATCGAAAACCAGGAGGCGTGACAGCTCCAGTCAATGCCACAACTTTCCCTCCTTCCTTAATCACCTTCACTGCCTTATCACACATCCCTTTTAACAACACAAAAGATGCTCTAATCAGAACGTTTTGTTGCAACAAATTAGATATGTGTTAATGGTGTTGTGTTTTGTTTGTTTACCAATGGCGTCAAAGACAACATCGTACTTGTCAGGCAAGTCTTCTATATTCTCCTTTGTGTAATCAATAGCTAAATCAGCACCTAAGCTTCTCACTAGCTCTAGCTTTTCTGTACTCGCAGTTGCAGCTACTTTTGAAGCTCCATACACGTGCTTCGCCAACTATATCGAACACACATATGAGTAATCAATCAACAACAATTAATCTCTGATTCTTAGATTACAAGGAACCAACTATTACCTGAATCACAAGACTCCCTACTCCTCCGGCACCATTAAGAACAAGAATTGACTTTCCGGCTGAGAATTCAGTCCTAACTAAACCTTCATCAGCGGTTTCTATCGCCAACGGAAGCCCTGCAGCTTGCGCAAAATCGATGTTTTTAGGTTTTAAAGCTAATAACTTCTCTTCCACGGCCGTGTACTCCGCTAAAGAACCAAACTGCTTTGGACCTTCCAATGCTTTCTCGCTCACGTTAGCATAAACTTCATCTCCTTCTTTCAAATCCTTCACCGCACTTCCCACTTTCACCACTACTCCGGCAACGTCGTATCCCGGAACAGTCTACTCCGACGAAAGATTCAAAATGTTAAAGAATCCGAAACCTTCAAAAAGAGTGAGAGAGAGAGATTTGAATTTGCATTTACCGGGAGAGGCGAATCAGTGGCTTTAAATTTCCCTTGCCGTCTCTTAGCATCGACGGGATTAAGAGCCGCCGCAACAACTTTAATCAAAACCTGATCTTCTTTAATCTCCGGCACAACAATGTTACTCTCCAGCTTCAGAACATCAACTCCGCCGTAGTCACTATACACCCACGCCTTCATCTCTTTCGGAATCGAAGCATCCGCCGTGACATTGACCGCCGCTGAAGCGCTCTGAGAGCTCGCCGAGATTTTCAAGAATTTCTTGCTGACTGTTTGCACGCAAGATCCGAATCTAACTCTGTTGATTTGGTAAACCGGCGATTTTGTTGTGAGAGAACAATAATGAAGAAGAGGCGTCTCACGGCGGAGTACGGGAGTTGTGGCGGTGGTTGTTGCAAGCGCTGCGTTCATTTTTCAGTCTGCCACTAGTTTTGTCTAAAAGGCTTATCTCTTTCGCTTTCCTCTGTTTTTAAAATACTCTGTTTCGTGGCTTTCTTTGATTGGTTGATATTTTCTTGTGGTTGTCATTTTAATGTTTATATCACAAAAATTGTGGCCCATAATCGTTTTTGATCTGGTGCTGATTTTGTGATTCATCTTTGTTTCATTTCTTTTAGAACTACAGAAGTCTAGAACAATCACAAAACACTTCGGTTTTTGAACATTACAATGTACAATTTTTACGTAAGAAGATACAATCGACATTAATGGGCCTAAACTTTAAATTGGGCTTTATGAATAAGCCCAACAGTTGAGAAAACGCAGTACTAAAAGTCGATCATCTAGGCACGATGAGATTAACCATAGAAACCGCGCACAACGAAGCACGATCAGTACACGTGTTAAATTATGATTGGGTCCTTGGTAGAGATTAAAGATCCACCGTCCATTTCCCCAGAACTAGAAAAAAGAGAAGGGAGAAAACTTTCTCCGAGCTCGATTGTTTTTGGAAATCGTCAATCAGATATTTCTCGTTCGTCTCCGCCTTCGATTTATCCAAAGGTAAGCTATTGATAAAAAAAACTAAATCCCTGATATTTGATTTTGAATCTCTTATACTCATACATTGCTGTTCATGTGTTGTTGTCTTGATTTCAAATCTGCCCAGCTTTTTGTAATAATGATGCATGCACTATGTTTAATGCTTGAGTTCGATTTCCCTTTGTTTCGGGTTTTGCCTCATTGTTATAACTCGGTCGAAAGTCATCTCCTTTACATGAAATTTCTGTTGTTAAGATTATATGGAATGTCCTTCATTGTTCTGCTTTCTAATTCTTGTGTCAATCTTATCTAAATCTTATAAATCAGCATTTGCATTAGAAGATTTGATCTATTTTAAATTGGTTAAGAAGTGAAATGATTGATTGTCAATGCAGGCTCTTGTTATTGAAAATGGCAGATTCCACCAAAGCAGGGTTGAAGAAGCCAGCTTTCACTAAGGTTGATCAGCTGCGTCCTGGGACTAGCGGACACAATGTCAATGTGAAGATTGTCAGCACGAAAATGGTGTTACAGAAAGGTCGTGCTGATGGTCCTCAAGCTCGCCAGTTGCGGATTTCTGAATGCATTGTTGGTGACGAGACAGGAGTGATCGTCTTTACCGCAAGAAATGACCAAGGTACTTTACTTCAGTCAATAAATCATTTGAAAAACAAAACGTTCATATAACGGTTTGTGTACTTGATTCTAGTAATGTTACAGGGTAGCTAGTAATATCTTGATTTGGTTTTGTGTGTAGTGGACTTAATGAAAGAGGGATCAACTGTAACTCTACGCAATGCGAAAATCGACATGTATAAAGGATCAATGAGGCTAGCTGTAGACAAGTGGGGTCGTGTTGAAGTCACAGAGCCTGCGAGCTTCAAAGTGAAAGAAGACACCAACATGTCCCTTATCGAGTATGAGCTCGTAAACGTCGTTGAATGAGTGACAAATTCCTCGAAATACCACTAGGAGAAACGCCCTCAAGAATAAACAAGTCAAATCCGTAACCGTTTATGTTAGCGTCAAGAAAAGAGTTAAACCCTGATCAGCTGATGTCTTGCACTAAGCTATGTAAGAGTGATGATGGCTCTAAAAGTTGAATGCAGAGCTTTTGGCTTAGGTTATGACTTCGTGATACCTTTTCTTTTGTAATGTCATCATACACGCTAAGGCTTTTGTGCTACATTATTACTCTCTTTGTCTTTGCCTCGTTTCAAAAAATCCATATTCTTAGTGAAGTAAACAGTAACTGCAAGCCTCTGTTGATCAACGACCATAATGATTATCTTTCTATTTTGGGGTTATATATAAAAATAGAAGTTTAACCAAAATGCAACTCGAGATGGGCTTGAATCACTTTGTTAATGATTGTGGAGAAGAAATGTTGTCGTGTGAAGTGATGGGACTTCAAATGTGTGTCATCATTGCGTCATGACTGATGGCTTCTTGGTTTCCTTTGTCTTTTAATATGTTTATCTTCTTACATTTTTATATGTTTGTCCTTGTCACGTATCGGTAATGAAACTTCAAACTTGATATAATAAACGAATAATAGGTATGAATACTAAAATAGTTAGTGAAGAAACAGTTTCTACCAACAAAAAGTAATGTATCTTTTCATGAGTGTTAAGTGGGCAATGTTTAGTGCGTTTAGTCCTTTTTAGTCTTTAGAGCTGTTTCCTTATCTCTTCCTCTTAATCAAAATTTTCTAATACGATTTATTCAGAGATTTTAATAGAGTAAAATGTGACATTTCGGTATTGATTGATTCATAGATTAAAAACTATATAAGCCTTGGTTCCAACTTCCAACTTCCAACTTAGAAATGTGTATATACACACATTTGCATCGATAATAACTCACCAACACTCTCTCTGTCTCCATCGAATGTTTCCTCTAACTCTCAACAAAAATGCGCAAACAATTTGTTTTTCTTCTGCCTTTCTTGTCACGTCTCTACCATGTAAGTCAAACCTAAATCGTTCATTTGAATCCGTTTGTTTCATTTCTCTATAATCGATTCACTTCAGATTTTATTGGATTTGTTTCCGTTTATTCTTTTGATCATTTTTGAAATTTTTGTAACTTCCAACAATGCAGGTAGTTATAGCCGGAGGAGAACGGTTAACTAACGGCGGTTTTTCACCGGAGATAAATCCGTTCACACCCAAAGCGTCTTTAGTACGTTACTGGAACAAACAGATCCATCACCAATCACCCGGCTCAGCCTTTCTCCTCTCCAAGGCTTCACCACTTACCGCCGTCGCCTCCGCCACCTTCGCCAAACTCGCCTCCGAAAACGCTCTTCCGGATCGCCTCCCCGACTTCTGCTCCGCCGCAAACCTCTTCTGTTTTCCAGATTTAGGTCCAACCCTCGAGAAACACAGCAACGACGTTAAATTCTCTGTTTACGACCAACGAAACTTCACCAACTACGGCACGATTCACCCCGGCGGTGCTGACTCGTTCAAGAAATATTCACAAAACGGTAACGCAGTAACCGACTCTTTCCGGCGATACAGCCGAGACGCCGCCGGTCACGAAGATAAATTCACAGGCTACGCTGATAACAGCAACGTCGTCGAGGAAAAATTCAATTCTTACGGCACATCAGCCACCGGCGGCTCCGGCGATTTTAAAAACTATCAATCCGGTGTTAACAATCCGACGACTCGTTTCAAGGCCTATTCCGACGAAGGAAATGGCCGTGCTCAGACGTTTAAAACCTATACTCACGAAGCCAACTCCGGACCGGGTCAATCTTTCACCAGTTACGGCAAAAACGGTAACGGAGCTCCAAACGAGTTCTCTTCTTACGGTGTCTCCTCTAACGTAATCGGATCTGATTTCTCAAACTACGGTGAAAACGGTAACGCAGCCAACGACACTTTCAAAGGCTACGGTGGTGACGGCAATGTTCCTCAGAATAACTTCAAAAGCTACGGTGCCTCCGGGAACGCTGCCGTTGACACGTTCTTGAATTATAGAGACAATGCTAACGTTGGTGATGATTCGTTCTCGTCGTATGCCAAGAACTCAAACTTCGAGAAGGTTGATTTCGTAAATTACGGCAAATCTATTAACCCGGGTTCAGAGTCGTTTAGTGGTTATGGTAAAGGAGCTGAGGGAAACAAAATTGATTTCAAAACGTATACTCAGAACTCTACGTTCAAGGACTACACGAAAACCGGAGTCGAATTTGCGAAATATAACCGGAGTAGTCTCGGTGGTGGCAAAACGGTAAATAAGTGGGTGGAGCCTGGCAAGTTCTTTAGAGAGTCGATGCTTAAAGAAGGTACATTGATTTGGATGCCTGACATTAAGGATAAAATGCCGAAAAGGTCGTTTCTACCTCGTAGCATTGTCTCGAAACTACCGTTTTCTACATCGAAAATCGCGGAAATCAAGCGTGTTTTCCACGCTAACGATAACTCGACGATGGAAGGGATAATTACTGATGCGGTAAGGGAATGTGAGAGACCGCCGACAGTCAGCGAGACTAAACGATGTGTCGGATCAGCGGAGGATATGATCGATTTCGCGACATCTGTGCTTGGTCGAAGTGTGGTACTCCGGACGACAGAGAGTGTAGCCGGATCAAAGGAGAAAGTCATGATCGGTAAAGTCAATGGAATCAACGGTGGAAGAGTGACAAAATCAGTGTCGTGTCACCAAAGTTTGTACCCTTACTTACTCTACTACTGTCACTCTGTGCCTAAAGTTCGGGTGTACGAGTCAGATCTTTTGGATCCCAAGAGTAAAGCCAAGATCAACCATGGTATTGCTATATGTCACATGGACACATCAGCTTGGGGTGCGAACCATGGAGCCTTCATGTTGCTTGGGTCCCGGCCAGGTCAGATCGAAGTATGCCATTGGATCTTTGAGAATGATATGAATTGGGCCATCGCCGATTAACCATGTTGTAGCAAAATGAATAATGAATGTTAATGTTTTGTATCTCTATATTTCAGTAACGATACAAACTTACTATCTTCCTCATATTCTGTTAACTAAATATGTTGTATCAGGATTATGTAAACATTCTAAAGCAATGAAGTTAAAAAAAAATAGCAGTGGAATGTAAATTTTCTAAAAATTATTGAATTCACCTAGACAATTTAAGTTGTGGGGGTTTAAGCAAACCGGTTCTACGAGAATCAGTCCGGTCCAACTGATCATATCATCCAAGTTACGGTGACCATGTTTCTTTGTCTGGAAGTGTAAGACTGATTTTACTGAACACAGTTCCAACATTCAGGGAAATGTTATTGATACAAGAATTTCTCAATGAAGTAAAGGAGAAGTGATGCAATGTAACATGGGGAAGTCAAAAGCTTATTTAATGAAGATTCACTGAACTTGGTGAGATTTTTTTTGGGGAGAAACAACAAGTTATGCAGCCTATAAAGACATGTAGCTTAGTGACTAGTGAGGTCCTTCTCCAATTTGACTTGTCGTAATATACATCATTTTACACATCTTACTATTTAAGTGGATGCATCTATATCTTTAAGTTGAAGATGATGGTGTGTTGAAAAAAATATGAATGTGCGTCGCAGTAACTTAGGAATAGATTTTTTTTTGTCCGACAGGTATATATTACTGGTTTACTGGTGAACATTTAGAGTGAAAGAAAATCGTATCACTCTCGTCAGAAAATTAAACACCCCTTCAACTTCTGACATAATTGAAATGGCATGATCATCACAATAACGATTAATATGGAATCTAAGAGCAACATCAATATAAACTAAAGTAAACGTTTCCCATATGCAACATAACTTCACTAACAATCGGCTTTGCAAATATGGAATCTAAGAACAACAGCAAAATACATAAGATCCTATGTTATCGGGTAGTTTAAAACCTTTTTTAATATAAAGCTCATAAAAGAGCAACCAAATTTAAAGCATAATCATTCCCAGAGCAAGAGAACATCATCCAAAATTAAACTAAAGAAACATCTAAAACTGAAAGATATTTAGTATCTGAAACCGTAGAAATGAGGATCTCTAGGGTCTCTTGGGCCAAAACGGTCTCTAGGGTCTCTTAGTCCAAAACGGTAGAAGTCACTTGGGCCAAAACGGTCAAAAGGCTCTCTACGGTCTCTACGGTCTGGAAATAGCGTAGGAAATCGAGGGTTGCTCTTTTTTATGGGAGGGTTTCGTCTTGCTAGGAGATCGAGTCGTTTCCGTCTCCAAAAAGAAGCAAATTTACGCTTCCAATCAACATCGCCTGTATATAATTTCCAAAGACAACCCTTACCTTCTTCCAAGCATTTATGTTCCCACAAATCATTATCTGAAGCCAGATACCGCATCTCTGTACAAACACAAGCCATATATCCAATACTCACACCAGGAAGCAACTCTAGTATCTTCAGCTTTAGCTCTGTCGGTAGGAGCATCAAACAAGGTGGAGATTCCAAGCCAGCCTTATCACAAAGACCAATCAACAACGGTATAACAAGTTCATCTTTTACCATTCTCCACAACATGAACACTTCCCGGTAGTAGCTAGAAGAGCCCTGCTTCTCAAACTTCAAAGTATCCACAACCAAATCAATAACAGGCAAAAACCTACTCTTATCAAGAGAAGTCATGTGCACTCGCTTACAAGACCCACCTAGAGTTCCGTAAACTACAAGCCTAGGGCCTATGTTCTGAAACCTCACAGTAACTGACTCGACTGTATTAGTATCCTTACGTGTAATTAGCTCAGGCAGAGTATACCTTAGAGATACAGAAAGTAACTTCTTTGAAAAGCTAAACTTATCAGAGCCATGATCCAACAACACGAATCCAGATTCTAACATAACGGCATGTACTGATAAAGCCAAAGCAGTCAAGTCACTGGTATCGCCAGATTTCTCAAGCAATACATTTTTCAAAAAGAATGGTTCACTTAACCTTTTGCTTTTAGCGGCAGCGAGCTCCACATCCATTGGCACTGGACCCTCTATACCCGAATTTCCCCTCTTGGATCCTTCGCCTGGACTGGAATCATTATTTGAATCCGCGAATCCAGTATCCATCGAATCTTGAACAACCACCGCCTTGTTTCTCTCCGATTGTGAAGCTAGGGTTTCACAATCTTCCCGTCGATACAAATTACAAATCTTTTAAAATTTCATTAAGTGTAGAGTACATGTATATAGATGTATATTGGGCGGGTAGTTTTAGGCCCATTAATAACAATTTAGCTATATGGGCCTTTGGTGGGTACTTACTACTTACCATCCAGATCCAACCCGATCGATTAGAGAAATTTGGAATGTCTCTCAATTCTCGAAGGAAGGTTGATGAGAGTGAAAGACAAACATGGTTGGCCTCCGTGAGAGAAGTTCTCAACTTTTACTGAGAGAACCAATGGAATATTTATTCTAATAGTTCAAAATAAAACATTCATTTGACGGTGAGCAATCATTGTGATATCAAAACGAGATGGTGTATTATTTAAATGATACAAATGTTATTGCGAAGTATAAATTTCTAAAATATGTATGAAAATTTCGTTTGCAACATCACAGTCCGTTTGCAAACATGAAATCTAAGAGCAATAGAAACAAAATATAAGAAGCCATATATATCGGGTGATCAAAAGCTTTACAGAAAGAAAGAAACTCATAAGAGAGCAACCATGTAACATATCATGGCAAGAAGAAGAGAAAATCATTCAAAACCAAATAAACATTTAAAGATCAAACATATTACTATATTAGTGTCCTCCCAATTTATTTGCTGATATCGGAAAAGCCATATACTACTTCTCCTACCTTTAGAAAGATTCAACAGTTCCATTTTTACACTCGGTATGTTTGCTAGTTGAGTCCCCCAAGATTGCATCTGGGAGTAAAGAGCTGTCCCCATGTTCGTCTGCCGAGCCCACGTGCTGATTGTCCCGGGTGAATACCAATGGATCCATGCATGCGATCCCCATTAAACCATGTGAAAGGAGGGTCTCCAATGATTCGAGGGAATCGTATGCCGCTTCTTCCCGTGGAAATGTTCCGCCTTCCAAGCTGGTTTTGCCTCCAAAAAGTATCACTAGCAGCAGCAAGCTGTTTTTGCCTCCAAAAAGTAGCAAACCTCGCCTTCCAATTAACTGAATCACCCGCTTCTGTCACAACAAAATTATTAACTTCCTCCAAGCACTTCTGCTTCCACAAGTCATTGTCTGATGCCAGATACCGCATTTCTGTACAAACACAAGCCATATTTCCAATACTCACACCAGGAAGCAACTCTAGTATCTTCAGCTTTAGCTCTGTTGGTAAGCGCATCAAACACGGTGGAGGTTCCAAGCCAGCTTTATCGCAAATACCAATCAACAACGGGATAACAAGGCGATCTTTTACCATTCTCCAGAACATGAACACTTCACGGTAGATACTCGAAGAGCCTTCTTCGTCAGATGTAGAAGTATCCATAACCAAGTCGATAACAGGAACAAACCTACGCTTATCAAGATTCATATGCACTCGCCCACTAGATCCACCTACAGTTCCGTAAACTACAACCACAGGGCCTAAATTCTGAAACTTCACAGAAACTGACTCGATTGTATTTGTATCCTTAGACTTAATCAGCTCAGGTAGAGTATACCTCAGGGATACTGTAAGTAACTCCTTTGAAAAGTTAAACTTGTCAGAGCCATGATTCAACAGCACGAATCCAGATTCTAACATAACAGCATGTACTGACAAAGCCAAAGTAGTCAACTCACTAGTATCACCAGATTTCTCAAGCAGTATATTTTTCAAGAAGAATGGTTCACTTAGCCTTTTGCTTCCAGCTGCAGCGAGCTCCATGTCAAGCTGCTCAACATCCATCGGCTCTGGACCCTCCATACCCGAAATATCTCCCTCTGGATCTTCTACGGAGGTATTAGGATTAGATTTCGCTTGATCGGGGACAACATCAACCTCTGCGAACCCAATCGAATCATGAACACTCGTCTGATTACTCTCCGATTGAGAAGCTACGGTTTCAGAATCTCTCAATTTCCAATTCGAAGATTCGCCAGCCTCGAGAGAGAAGTAAATTAGGTCACCGGATATTAAACCAAGAGATCGGAGCGTATCCTCCGGCGAAGGCGTGATGAGCTCGTCTTTACGATTGAGCGAGAGATGAACGGAGGAAGGCACCGTGGGGTTGATCCGTCGCCGGAGATCATGGAGAGTGTCTGCATCGGCCAATTCAAGTTTTAGGGTTTCTCTCGTCTCGTGATGTCTCAATCGTAGCTTCATTATCGGGCTACTACGATCTTCTTCTTCGCCTCACAAAGTAGAGTCATGAAATGTGTTGCGTACACATACAGATAAAAGGCTGAGGCGGTTACCAGTTATGGGCCGTATTTGGGCCTATAAACAACTTATTATAGTATATGGGGTTTTCGTGGATAAAGGATTTATGTGTCAATGGAAGATTGATGAGATTGAGTGAGAACCTATGAATTGGACATCTCATAAAACATGAAGTTAATAGACCAAATGGTTCGAGTTTCTGTTAAAAATGGTTACCAATTGTACAATCACTAACCAAATCTGGCTCTAGCATTTGCAACACCGTTAGTAACATAACTTTCAATGAGCAACAGCGATATTATTACCTCAAACTAATTTGTAGTTATGGTTTGGTATGTGTGTTAGCGCTTTTGATTATAAAAAACTAAAAATATTAAAATCTAGAAAAGGTTACAAATAATACCTTCTTGAATGTCAATCGGATTCTGACTTTTTTCTATGTCACATAAATTAAATTTTGTATTTGCGGCCAAATATATTAAATGGTACAAATTCAGAACATCATATATTCATTATTACCATATAAATAAATAACATCAAAGAAATTTTTTATCTCGCTACAGTTTTCACCCCATAAAAAAAATGCAAGCGGAATTGAGCAAGCCCTTACGAACTTGTATCCAACATTATTATCTTCATATGGTAATTCATTTGTGTGTTGTCCTATAGTAAAACGTGTAAGACTGCCTTCAATAAACTGAAGCATATCAACAATGTTTTCCATCAAAACGAATTTCGGTTTTTAAAACTCCTCGTGTTCATCCAAACAATAATTTCGGAGGAAAGAAATCATGACAAGATGTCAAGATCTTACCAAGTCCAAATAGTTACCTTGTGAGAAATAAAAATTCTACAAAGTATAGAATGAGTTACTCTAATGTATTTTGATGATAAATTCATACTTTAGAGATAATAAATATATAGAAATCAATTCCTATAAATCTGAAAAAATAGTAGTAATAAATACCATAAATAACTATTTGATATTATTTTTGGTTATCACAGGTGGTAACTAGTTTGAAAAATGGAACATAAATACTCACAACAACCTACCATTTTCAAAAATGAGGTGGCGAATCCACATAAAACAAACACAATTTCACATCCAAACATTATTTTGCAGATTTTGACTGATTACTAATAACAAAATTAAATGTTTTAAATATAGTTGACTAATAGACTAGAAAACATATGGGATTAGCGTGGGATGCGTACAATAAAAACAAGAAGATCCATCCAGATTAGATGTAATTATACAAATCAATAAAATAAATCACGCATACGAATACAAAATACAGTACAAAGACCCACCACCAAATTCGACCGTTGCTCACAACGTTCCAAGAAAAAAATCCCCAAGTATTTTCTTCTTTATTCAAAAAAGTTTCGATTTTTATTTTCAATTATCCCAATCCTCTTTCTTCTTCAACTACACTTACTTACCGTTGGATCTCTCCGACTTAAGTAACAAATAAAACCCTAAATTCTTCTTCCCGATCTAAACCCATTTCTTGAATTTCTCATCTGAATCACAAAGTCTCGATCTTGAAACTCAACAACAATGGCGGCTTTAGCCCCCGGAATCCTTCAAAAGCTAATCGACGGTATGAAAACCGGAGTTAAACCGACCGGAGAACACAGAAGCTCGTTATTACAAGTCACAGATATCGTCCCTATTGATCTTGACGAGAAGAATCTTTTACCGAAACAAGGCTTCTTCATAAAAGTCTCTGATTCTTCTCATTCAATCTACGTTAGCCTTCCTTCAGATCAAGACGACGACGTTTTAAGCAACAAGATGCAGTTAGGTCAGTTTATCTACGTTGATCGGCTTGATCCAGGGACACCTGTTCCGATCATCAAAGGTGCTAGACCGATTCCCGGACGACATCCTTTACTTGGAACTCCTGAGCCATTGATGAGTACAAGAGGAAAGATTGAGAGTTCGAGACCTAGAAGAGGTTCTTGGGGTCAAAACGGTGACGTTTCGTCTCCGTTTGTGTTAAAGCCTGCACCTTTGGATTTTGATCAGTGTACGCCGGCGAAACATAGGCTTGGTACGGGGAGATTTATGGCGGCGTCTCCGAATGTTATGACTAGAGGGAGGTCACCTGGTGGTGTTAGATGTTCTTATGGTGGAGGGCTTTTGTCGAAAATGGCGGAGAGTCCTGCTGCAATGATGAGGAAGAGCTGTGTTGTTCCGCCGAGTTCGAAGTTTCCGAGAAGTAAAAGTGTTTGCGATAGAGAGACAATGGCAAAGAACTCTGTTCTTTTTAGTCCTTTTAAATCCTCTGTAGGTACTTTTTCCTCTCTGTTTTTCTATATTGGCTTAGGCATCAAGGTTTATGAGTTAACAAGGGTTTTGCAGGCAAAGAAAAACGATTCACCGCCTCCGAGTGTACGTACTAGAAGAGCAACAGCAGCTTCCTTGTTGGAAGATGAAAGAGAGGCTCCAAAGTCTACTTCAAAGTATAGTAAGCTGGAAAAACCTGAGAAGAGTTTGAGTCTACCAGGAAGACTTAGCACACTGAGCAAGGTTTGCGTAAATGTGAATGTTAGATTGAATGGTTAGTCTTTTAAGAATGTGTTTGGTGATGATACTGAGAGATGTCTTTGTATCTGAACAGGAAGCTATGCAACAGCGAGAGACGGCTCAAAAGATAGCTCTTCAGGCATTGAGAGAAGCTACAACAACAGAAACAGTAGTTCGTCATCTCAAGTACACATAACAATCTCTTCTTGATTGGTTTCATTGTATGATTTATGGATGTTTGTGTTTGAAATGTTCTTATGGATCTTATTTGGGACAACGCAGGACATTTGCAAATCTGAGCAAATCAGCAAAAGCTGATTGTCCAGCTGCTTGCTTCGACAAGTTCTTGGAGTTTCACAGCCAGATATCTGAAACCATGAACGAAATTGCTTCTATCGAAGCAGCTGCTTCACCTGCTACTACTGAGAAAAAATCTGAGGATGGATCATTAATACTACACGAAATCCAGCATAACTCTATTGATCAGGAGAAAACAACATCAAAGAGAAGAATTCTCCTGAAGCAGCAGCAAAAGAGATCAAACGATGAGAACAAGAACCCCGCAGTTTCTCTTTCCGGATTAGGAAACACGGCGAGGTTGGTTAAAGAGATAGAGAAAGAAGCTGCAAATTGGTTCATGGAGTTTATAGAAAAGGCTCTGGAGAAAGGGATGAAGAAATGTAAAGGCACAAGTGATGCAGATGTTAAGAAGGTTCCACAGTCTCTGATTCTCAAAGTTGTAAACTGGGTGGAAGAAGAACATTCTGCTGATAACACGAAACGACCAGTTCATCCAAAAGCATCACATATCACTAGAAAGCTCAGAATCAAGTTGAAGAATCCTTAGACCATAAGCGCGATTTTGAGATGTTAAGTTGTTCCTTCTACGTCTACTGTGAAAAGGCTTTCAGTTTCCACTGCTTATAGAGAGATTTATTCATGGATTCTATTGTTATTAGTCAAGTTCATGTACACATCAATGAAACTAATAAGAGTTTGTGTTTATTAATCACACATTGTCATGTAGCTTTATTTGCAAAATGTATTGAAGATAAATTACTCTCAAAATCTAGAAATCCTAGAGACACAGTACAACTCCAGGTTTTCAAAGCAAAAGTGCAAATCATAAACCAAACTCGAGAAATAAGTGTAACCACCTGGTATGGTTTAGAGCCAGGCAGGGTTCTTGAGGGAAGTAACAACAGCCTTGACTTGCAAGTAATTGTTGAGACTGTAGATACCTTTCTCTCTACCAATGCCACTCATCTTATACCCTCCAAATGGAATTGATGCATCAAGTACATCAAAACAGTTGATCCAAACAGTCCCAACTCTGAGTGCTCGCATCAGCCGGTGTGCTGTGTCAAGATTCTGTGTGAACACTCCAGCAGCTAAACCGTACCTTGAGTTGTTGGCCCTTGCAATCACCTCATCAAGATCCCTAAGAAACATCAAAAGCCATTAGTAAAGTTTAATCAGAAAATGTCAACAAAGAGAAAGTTTTTGGTTTAGCATTTAGATTTGTACTTGAATTTCAGTATGGTTTGAACCGGCCCGAAAATCTCGTCTGTTGCTATGAGCATGTCATCCTGCAAAGTTCAACATGGTCCATATAAATCGATTTTCGCAAGAAAACTGTGACGGTAATAATCGGTTTACTTACTTTCACATCTGAGAAGACAGTAGGTTGAATGTAGTAACCCTTGGAACCAAGCCTGTCACCTCCAGCTTGTAATGTGGCTCCAGCCTCAACTCCATGTTTGATGTACTTCAGGATTTTGTTGAATTGCTCTGAGTCTACCTGTTTTTTTGTTCCAATACAAGTTGAAATGTTGTTCTGTTTATCACCGACAACATGGTTAGGCTACGGTTTCTAAATGATGGTATGACTACCTGGGGACCTTGCTCAATGCCTGACTTGAAGGGATCTCCAACATTTCGCTTGAGTGCACGAGCTTTAGCTTTCTCTACAAACTCATCATACACACGTTCATGTACAAATGTACGCGAACCAGCACAACAACATTGTCCCTACAGTTATACCTATCAGAAAAGGCTAGATTCTAAAGACTGTAGAACCATGAAACCATAAAAAAAACAGTACCTGGTTAAAGAACAAAGCGAAATGTGCAAGCTCAACGGCCTGATCCACATCAGCATCTTCACATACAATGAATGGTGACTTTCCTCCAAGCTCAAGAGTCACTGCCTTAAGGTTGCTTTTTGAAGCTAACTCAAGAATAATCTTCCCAACATCAGTAGACCCGGTGAAAGCAACCTGTAGAGTGCAGAGGATTTATCAGAAACTCTATAGAAGGCATAACTTTTGCCTTTTAATAGGATAATTTTTCAAAGTTTGTCTTTTAAACCTTATCAACGTCCATGTGACTAGCTATAGCTGCACCAGCAGTAGCCCCAAATCCAGAAACTATATTCACAACTCCATCAGGAAGTCCAGCCTGTGTCATAAAATTTCAGTTACTTGAGCAAAACATAACATCAATAAAACAGAATCTCACTGAAGAGCACATTGTTACCTCATGAAGTAGTTTCCCAACAAGAAGAGCAGATAGAGGAGTTTGCTCAGCAGTTTTGAGAACAACGGTGTTACCGCAAGCTAAAGCTGGTCCAAGTTTCCAAGAAAGCATGAGAAGAGGGAAGTTCCATGGGATGATTTGTCCAGCGACTCCTATAGGCTCATGTAAGGTCTGCACATGGTGTGGACCATCTCCTGGCATTGTCATTCCATGTATCTTGTCTGCCCAACCTGAGAAACTCATCGAAGAACAACATACAAAAATCCTTACAAAGATCATGAAAAAGTCATTAAGGTATACAATATGCATCAGTGGTTTCACTCACCAGCATAGTACCGGAACACCCTAGCAAGCATTGGTACTTCAATTTGAGCAGATTGTTCATAAGGTTTCCCATTATCCCAAGTCTCAAGAGCAGCAATCTCATCATTATGTTTCTCGATTAAATCAGCGAAACGAAACAGTATCTTTGATCTCTCCTGAAGAAATTAACAAAGCTAAGAGTCATGTCAAAAGCACAAATAAAACACAGAAGATAAGCACAAAACAACTTTGTTATATACATAAGCTGTCATTTTAGGCCATGGTCCTTCATCAAAAGCCTTTCGTGCAGCTGCAACCGCGCGGTTCACGTCTTCTGCATCACCTTCAGACACTTGAGCAATCACTTCTCCATTTCTTGGATCCAAAGTAGGGAAAGTTTTTCCTGTAGTTTTTAAACAATCTAGTCTCAATATTTTTACGAGCTTAAGATATTGACAAGGCTAAACATTTCTTACCTGACACTGCATCAACGAATCTTCCACCGATTAGAAGCTGTGTGTGTTCAACTTTCACTGGTGGAGTAATAGTGTTTTCGACAGCAGCAGCGAGGTTACTGTATCTTTGAGCTCCTCTGTTCATGCCTAAAGAAACAAACAAGAACGCATAGATTCGATCTAAATGAGACCAAGATCATCAAATCCATCGACAAGTAACCACAAAATCCGAAAAACTCGGAGATCATTGATCCGTATGAAAGTTAACAGAGACAATGAAAACAGAACGATCTCGATCATTATCAAGATAACTATGACAGAGAAGCAATGGCTCTACAAATGGATCGGATCGCATTTAGATACCTCTAAGAGAGAAGATAGAACGTGAGGAGGACATGAAAGAGCGAGAGAGCAGCGAAGAAACTCTTCTTGATGCCATGGCTAACTTTTTTTGTTCTTCTTCTCTTTCTCACGGTGATGGTCTCTTTTGTATTGGTGTGAGAACTCTGTTTATGGAAGCACACGAGTAATGATTTCGCATTTAACGAACATAAGAAAGAACCATTTCAGGGATAAAAATATCACATTCGTTCCCCACTTGTCGTCTACACAAGAGTCAAATCAAAACTCGTGTCGACACTAATAATACTACAATATCATTTTAATCATTCATTTCTATATATTATTTTAGAATTATTTTACTTAGTACTTAGTAGTACCATACCATAATCTTCGGAGTTATAGTTGTAGTTGTAGTTTTAGTATCATAGATATTACGCTAATAAAAGACATAGTAATACACTAATACTAGTACAATATTCAAATATGTTTTTATTTCATTATATTTCTGTCATTTATTGGATTTTTTTTTTCTGTGACAAATTTACATATATAATCACTAGTACATAAACTGGAATATTTTACAGAAATATATTTAAAATTAACATCATAGAAAATAACGATTTTTAAGTGTGAATAGAGATTATAATAAGAAAAAAGTGTGAATGGAGATTTAAAAAGTGTGGTACGGCATTGAAGGCGTAAGAGAAAAGTATTACGTCCTGATTATTTTGAAGAGATTTGAGTGGTTCACCTACCACACTAAAAATAGGTGATTATTTTGCTTATTTATCGTTATTCTATACAAATATTAGTAGGATAATTTACTAGTAATTATGGTATAAGATAGTGTCAACTTTGTGTGTTGGCATTAAAGATTACGTTTTTAATTGTTATTATGTGTTTGTATAGAGATAAGATCATATATTAGTCATCATTCTATACTAATAATATTTCTTGTTATCACTAAGATATGATCTTGATGACAATGTTACACAGTTACAATACGTATAACTCAGTTTGGACTTTGGATCCAACCTTACAAAAACAGAACAATTCGATGGACAAGGCTATATTTTAGCCATAATCTCCTTATTACTAGGTAGTTTCAAGTTTTTCAAGATTTATATACTATGTAATTGTTCTGTGTTAAAAAGTGTTGGTTTTTTATAGCTTTTTTTTT
>Ga0041059_1001339_pt1 | contig 19688 bp, 14 predicted proteins | sample AraColnosormetaG_FD_56232 | JGI IMG/M metagenome (GOLD analysis project Ga0041059, IMG submission 56232) | Arabidopsis roots microbial communities from North Carolina, USA - Col MF nosort | ecosystem: Host-associated > Plants > Roots > Unclassified | place: USA: North Carolina | collected...
AAAAATCTGGATCGGCTTTTCGAAAANAAAAAAAAAAAAAAAAACCTAGATTGCTAAGAATCCGAAAACTAGAAGAACTCAAAATCAAGCCCAGTCTGTGAAGAAGACGATACAGAGAAGAGCAAAACCTAGATCCAGCGATCGAAGAAGAAGAAGACGAGAGAGGATTTTAAAAATACCGAATTTGAGATATTTTTTCTAAATTTGAATAAAAATAATTTCTAATTCTAGCAATTTCTCGTGGTACTTATTGCGTACGGGTGTGACAAATCCCAGATAGTGGCAGTTTCGTAGTTTTAGACAACATTTGAGGGTAAAGTAAATATTGGTTTTCTCCCACTGTGGTCTGTGGACGACCTTTTTGGAAAATGACCCAATGGTTTAGACACCTGTTGCTGGACTTGGACCGTTTTATTTTTCTTAAATTCCGATTTTGACCCCTATCTTAATTTTGTTTTGATTCTAACCATTCTTTTTGATAAGTGGTCAATTTAACCCCCACGTGATAGTATTTCTCGTACCACTGAAAGGAATATTATTAACATTATCTCAATTTTGCTTATTATATTCCTTGATTTAAATTTTTAAGATTGAAAAATCTATATACAATTGACTAATTCATATGTAAATAAATATTGTTGAAGGATATTTGTCTTAGATTTTAATTTATTTTGGTAAAGACGATACACGATTAATATATTAGGATAAAATACCATCTTTGATGAACATTTATTCCATGTAAATCAACTAACCTTGAGAAAAAGACCTTCCAAGTGTCAAGTTGTTTGCTTGATACTATGGGATGATAAAAACAAAATCAAAAGAAAAAAAAAAACTGCCATCCTCATTGGTATATGACTTAGTATTTGATAGAAAATAAAATAAAATAAATAGATTAATAATTTTGCAATTCGTGTGAAACTAATATTCACATGTCAATTTACACAATTTGGCTTTTGTATTTATTGAAAAGACCAACATATTTAGTGTCTGGCTCATATTAAAAGTTTATCACAATAGGGGCAAATCCACAAAAAGGTGAAGATTATGATAATATTATAACTGATCTTGATTAAAACAAATCCAACATCTTATTATTCATTTGTATCTGAGGCATTCAAATCCAAAGTTGGTTCATTATCTAAAGTACAAAATATCATAATTTCAAATTATCATACTCCATATAATTTCACACTATACGACGATGTAGGTGGTGCATGTGTCAATTTATTGTCAATATTTTAAGGCGTTATAACTTATAACTAAAGTTGATCCTTTTTGCATATTTCATTGCTTTTCATTTTCTTCTACTTTCGGTTTTAAAATCATAATTTTACTCTCTTTTGACTAAGTGCGCATTTTAAAATAATTATCGGCCAAAGATAAATATAAATGATGGTTGACTGGTTCTATCTATTTAGACCAGGCTCTGCATAATATATATAACCAGCATATCTATTTTTAAAATAGTTTTAATGGTTTTTCAAAATGATATATATAATATTTTGAATTGCAAGTTTAATAATTCGAAGATATATATATATATATATATAATCATGAGTCAGAATTCAACAGAGTGGACACAATATTACCATTCATCACATGAATCATGCTTTTCGTGTATGTATGTTTTAGAGTTTTGACTGGAGGAGCCAAAATATCTCCACCAAGCAGATTTATTTTGTTTGTTTATTTATTTGAGTTACATCTTATTAAAATTCCATGAACCATATATAATGATAGAAGAAAAAAGGGATCACCCATAAATAATGATAATTTGTGCACAACTATATATTATTGTTTTCTTAACTTTTGGTTGCCAACAACTCTATATTATTAGTGCAAATATAATAATGTTGATGAATAAAAGACAATGCATCCTAATAATAAACCAAAATATAATGTGTAAATGTGGTCCAGTGAGAGAAGAAGTTGCATGTGGTAAAGGGCACACACCAAGAAAAGGACTCACTTTGATCAACTTGGCCAAAACAACATAATTTCATTCATCTTCTCTTGTCCTCCACAATCATATTTATTTCCCATTGTAGTAAGTAGAAACTATGATCTTGACTTAAACTTTTCAATTTTAATTCTTACCTAACTTCCAACTGTTTGGACTACATGTAAAAATTAGGGATCAAAACCCATTTTTATAGTTTACTTTGCTTTGATACTATTTTAAGATTTCTAGTATTTAATTTGAGCATGGTAGCTAACTTTAAGGGGTTAAGAAGACAGCATAAAGAGAGATTAATTAACACATTGCAAGATTCATGATATACAATTACAACATGGTCTTTACTTTTACACTAGGGTCATGGCTAATTGGTTAGCCACTGAGGATTTCAATGTAGGAGAAACTGGAGAATCCCCAAAGAACACATCAAACAGAGCAGATGTAACATTACCTGACTCGATCGTTGCATCCACATTCGTTGGTAATCCTCCCGACGAAACAGAAACCTAACAAAAAGAACCAATATTAAAACAAGCAACGATAAAAGGTCATGTGCAACGGTACGATTAGCCTTAAAAAAATGTGCTTACAAGCATATTAGAAGTGTTGATCCAAGTCAAGAGTATGACACTTCCTTTGTTGAGAGGTCTGTTTTGGAAAATCCCACGGAATGTAGAGAGAGCAGTTGTATCCTCAGAAGATGGAGATTTGATTCTCGGTGAAATGGCTTCATCCAATGCATCCCAGAAGGTTTTACCATCAACATCTCTCACAAGAACAATCTGCAACGATTTCTCTGCTTGAGCTGCAACGTTGAGAGGAAAAAGATTCAGAAGAAAAAGTGAGAGATCAAATGTTGATAAACAAAGCTATCATCTTTAGCATTTCGTTAACCTTGGAAAATGGAAACAAACAGTGATGAATCTCTTTGGATCTCATCAGCAGATCGCCCTGTCCAAGCGCTTAACCCGCTCAAGATAGATTCATTCACATAATAACCCGCAGCATAGACTTTGACACCGATGATAGCAAACTTTTTCTCCCTAAACCCTGAAAAAAATTATGCATTTTCATAGATAAATTCATTAATGGAAGGCTAAGAGCAAATTTATACGTATTTCATCTACACAAGATCCCACATTGATGTATAAAACCGTTGCAAAAAGTTTACATTTTCGAGGCTAAAAATAGTGCAGATATAGTCAAAACTAACCAGTGCCGAGCAAAGACAACGGGCTAGAACAACCCGGTAATGTCACTGATCTCTTAAACTTTACACTTGTAGCCGTTTCTTCAGCGTAGTCCTCTGCATTTCCAACTACACAAGCCACAGAGACCAAAATGAAAGTGGGCTAAAACTCAAATGCATTATAATTCTTTTCCAAAACGATTCCTTTGCTAACTCTAACACTGTTTCTTCAATCTCTACAAGAATGAAGCACAAAGATCTTGTCTGTTTCAGTTTCAATCTACAAAGCAAAATCAGCTAAAATTTGCAAAATCAAATTCTGTTTTTCTGAAACAACAACAAGAAAGGTTCAACCTTTACCTGAAGAAGCGGCGGATTTTACGATCACACGGGAAATTTCACCACAATGTCGGTTTTTAAGCAACGAATTGCCTTTACGAGAGACGTAGTTCCCAGTTTGAAGCACTGAAACTCGATTCAAGGATTTGCCGGGAAAATGATAGATGGATTCAGCATTATCCAGATTCCGACAAGAAATGCGTAGAGAGACACACACTGCAGATGGAACAGCTGCAAGAATCCCATCCATGTTCAAAACTCCGGCGATAAATCCTAAGTGTCCGAACTTTAGAAGAAGAACCACTCCACTCTGCAAATTATACAGTTGTGGCTTTGGTTGTAATTAATGAAGAAAACCTGTCGTTTGTAATTTTCGCGACTCAACTACTTACAGTTTTGACATTGATATGGAAAAAACACTTTAAAAGGTTAAACCTTGGTGTCGTTTAGGGTTTCGAATAACCAACTGCTTGTCGTTTTAACTCTAGACTGGACCGAGTTCGCTACCTTCGTCTCGCCTTCGGCCTTTTTCTGGTTCTTCACTTCTTCTGACGAGATTCGCTTTTACCAGAGAGAGAGAGAGATGAGAATGACATTTTTGAGTTATCTGAAGCAATGGCGTGGAACAGCGAAAGAAGCATTCGAGAATGTATCAATCGTCGCCAAGTTTCTCTGTTTGCTTCATGTCACCGATCGATACATAATCTCCACGACCCACGTCTGTAATTGTTTGTAACCTAACGAAACTGAATCTATTTCTCTTTCGTATTCTCCAAGGAATCTGATTTTGTTTGATTTGGGTTTTAGGTTCACGGGCCGAGCATGCTTCCGACGCTTAATCTAACCGGCGATGTAATATTGGCGGAACATTTATCACACCGGTTTGGTAAGATTGGACTCGGTGACGTTGTATTGGTTCGATCTCCTAGAGACCCAAAAAGGATGGTGACAAAGCGAATCTTGGGTTTAGAAGGCGATAGACTCACTTTTTCTGCTGACCCATTGGTCGGTGATGCTTCAGTGAGCGTTTTGGTATGAACATTGACCAATCTCTCTCTTAAAAATTCAGTCTTTTGTTGCATTTGGTAAAACAATTGATAGAATTTGCAAATTTCTAGGGTTTAGGGTTTTTATCTGTGTGTGATTAACGATTTGGGATGGTTTAGAAGATGAATCATTGCTAGTAACTGGTTTTTATTTAAGTCGATTGCAGAGTAGCTTTTAGGGCTTATAAGATGGGATGTACTTATTTCTAGGGTTTAGGGTTTATCTGTGTATGATCGATGATTTGGGATGGTTTAGAAGATGAAGCATTGCTAGTTACTGTTTCGAGTATAGCTGATTTCGGAGTTGTTATAGCATTAAGGGTTTACTGTAAAAATGAAGATGGAAATTGCAAGTTTCTCCAGGGTTTAGAGTGTCTGTGTATGATTGATAATTTTGGATGGTCTAGGATACAAAGCATTGCTTCGATGAAATTCAATTTCAGAGTAGTTATAGCATTAAGGGTTTAACTTAAACCGTTTAAGGTAAAACAACATGGAATTGCAAACTTAGGGTTAAGGGTTAAGCGGTGTATGATTGACGAGTTGGGATGGTCTAGAAGGTAAAGCATTGCTAGTTACTGATTCAAGGTAAAACGATGCAATTTGCAAATTTCTAGATCTAGAGCTAGGTTTCAATTGTGTATGATTGATGATTTGGGATGGTCTAGATTGTGGATCATTGCTAGTTATTGGTTTCAATGAAACTCAATTTCAGAGTAATTATAAAAACTTATGCTTTTTGCTATCTTACATCTCTACACTGCGTCCAATCTCTGTTTTTGCAGCACTAAAGCTTGTCTAATAAAAGGTTATGTGTTTACTTCTTCAATAGGTTCCGAAAGGTCATGTTTGGATTCAGGGAGATAACTTGTATGCTTCAACTGATTCACGTCATTTTGGGCCTGTACCTTACAGTCTCATTGAAGGAAAAGCTCTTCTACGGGTAACTCTTTTCTCAAAATTTCTAGCTGTGAAGTTATTATGAAACAATGACAATAATCTCATCAGTAACCATCTGTTTGCTTGTCTAGGTCTGGCCACCAGAATACTTTGGGTCATTGAGATGACGATTATATACACATACACATTCAGGTAATCAGGTTGTCTGCCTACTGTATACGTCAAGAGATCACTCCAACGATTTTGTTGCACTGTAACTCATGCGAGTAATGTATCATTCATGTGGGATAAGCATTTTCGTCTACTCTCCTTTTTGGCAGTAATAGAAGAAAAGCCATGGTCCTGATATTGTTTCTGAAACCCGAACTTCAATATCAAATGTTAAGATTCATATTGTTGGTATCGAAAAAGCTGGTGCGTTATGGGATGATAATTGTGTCCTTGATACAAAGTTTTATAGATGTTTTGATTCATTTGGGGGACTCAAGCCAATTGTTCAATGTTCACCAAAAAAATAAATTTAGACGAAATCATTAATGGGCCTCGATATTATAGCCCAAGAAAAAACAAAAAAACGGCAAGGCGTTCACTCGCCGACCTGATGCATTGCACGTCGTCTCAGCCCTCAACACCAGAAACTTCTTGAAAGCACCTGAGAAGTCTGGTAACGTCGTTAAAAGAAAGAAACGAAGATCCCTGATTTTTCAAGGATACCATCGATCAAAATAATTTTCAAGAAACTCGCAGAATGTTCTATCTTACTTTCCATACTCTCTCCCTATAAATATGCGAAGGCTCGTAGCTGTACGAACCAACAAGGAGCAAAGAGTTCATAGCAAAGCAAAGCTTCAAAACAGAGCAAACGCAAAGAGTAGCAATCACAAGAGGAAGTGAAACGATGTCTCTAATTCCAAGCATCTTCGGAGGAAGAAGAACAAACGTTTTCGATCCGTTCTCGCTGGATGTTTTCGATCCGTTCGAAGGTTTCTTGACGCCGTCAGGATTGGCAAACGCACCCGCTATGGATGTGGCAGCGTTCACAAACGCTAAAGTGGATTGGAGGGAGACACCTGAGGCGCACGTGTTCAAGGCGGATTTACCGGGACTGAGGAAGGAAGAGGTGAAAGTGGAGGTTGAGGATGGCAACATACTTCAGATAAGTGGAGAGAGGAGCAATGAGAATGAAGAGAAGAATGACAAGTGGCACCGTGTGGAGCGGTCGAGTGGGAAGTTCACGAGGAGGTTTAGGCTGCCGGAGAATGCTAAGATGGAGGAAATCAAAGCCAGTATGGAAAATGGTGTGTTGTCGGTTACCGTGCCCAAGGTGCCAGAGAAAAAGCCAGAGGTTAAGTCCATTGATATCTCTGGTTAAAGGGAATTGTTTAAGACCAAAAATGTGTGATGGTAGTGAAATAATTGGTGTGTGATGTGTTTTTCTTGTAATCATGAATCTCGTTGTATCATTATCATAAAATCTTAATAAGAGTGTGCTTTGTATACTTCTGCCTCTCGGATTGTTTGAAGTACGTATTGCGATTTACAAGGATTCCCCATTTCATTAGCTAATCAAAAGAGAACCGGTTCGGTCATGTTTTTAACCAATGTTGTGACGACAATACAAGAAAAATGGGGCTAATAGATAACTTATAGGTACGTTTTTGGAAAACTTCTGAAGTCAAGGCTCTTTTACGCAATATAAAGATAGGTTGAAAATTAGGTTTAAGGGTAAAATAGACAATTCAATACTGAAGGTTTTCTTCTTCCTCATGCTGCTTATAAATAAACATCGCCGCGATAAGGGTAGAATCCAAGTGCCTTTGAGAGATCAGAGCAGCGAGTTACAATGCTGTTCTTGTTCCGTTGCGGGCATAAATCGAAACCCATTGATCTTTTCTTTGCTTCCTCTTGCAAGTAATCTTCTTTACTGCAAATCGGAAGAAAAGATCTCACATTTCTTTGATCAGGAACCAAACTCTCTTATCGTTTCTTTTCCTTCTTGTTGTTGTTTTTGTGATTATGTTTGTGATATGGCCGATCCAAATGGGTTCGTTCATCTTTATATTAGTTCCCAATTTCACCCGGCCGAAATTTAAAATCAATTTAATGGAGCAGTCTCTCTATTTTTATGATTCTCTACATGTATATTTTTTCATGTCGGAAATCAGAGATTCTGCCCTAAAATTTATTCGTCAATTTTTGTAATTTATCTCCGTATAATAGAGATCTTAGACGTAAATATTTATCTTTTCTGTTTTGTTTGATTCACTTACCAAACAATGTTAAGTTTCGATGTCTGAGTTATTTGTGTAGTATTTAATAACAAATGGATTCGACTATGAAAGAAAAAATTGTCTGTAATGAATTTATATGTAGCATTACTTCAAAGACTGGTTTATGGTAGTGAATGCGTGCTTTATAGTGGAAGTATGACTGTAATTGATTTTTCAGTTGGTATGGACCAAGCTCCGACTAAGCAGCATTCGATTCATCTTTCACATTGGTTGAAGAAGTAATGTGATTGATTGCTGCCAAAATTGGAGTTGGTTAATAATGAAAACGCTGAACAAACATGTTATGAAATCAGCATAAGACGATTTTAATTAACCTAATAATGTCAGAAATCTTGTAATTCACATGGATAAGTTATGGTTTAGCATTAACTTACGATAATCTGAATGGAGATGCTTTTAAAACTAGATCCTCATTCTATCTCAATAATTTGAACGGAGATGCCAAATGATAATTACAAATGTTAAAGATTGGTCTACAATTCGCGAGTAGATTTTGGGCTCTATCCTATGATTTAGCACTTGGGTTCATGTAATCTCTCCTATTTAAGGACTCAAAAGAAAAGCAACACAAGCGGACAGTTTAAGTTTTATCTAGGGTTTCATGACATCCTTTATGAATTTATGATAAGTAAACGTAAGCAACAAGTTATCGAGGATAACTTAACCGTATCTAGTTCAATAAACGATATCTACAATCTCCAAATGAGAAGAAATATAATGCTTTGTTCTAATCCCTGTTGATCTCGTCATCAATATTTTGTCAAGATTGTCATTAAAGTTGATAGTCGTTTTGTATCAAAGTTGTGGTCATCTATACTTTTTTCATCTGTTACTATCCCCAAACACAAACCAAACTTAACTAACTTCGGTTGAGCTTGGTTAGAGTTTTACAAGTCTTAAATAAACCGAACCGCACCCAAACCCGAAGTTAAACCGAAAAGTCCACCCTAGTCTTTGGTGGTAACCTCCTTTAAAAACAAGAGCCTCCCTCAGTTACTCTATTGCGAGAACGAATCGAGATTTCATTAAAATTAGTATAAGACAGTAGTTTTGACCTTAAAGTGAATTAACTTAACATATCTTACCAAGAAAAACTGATCAATTTTTTAAATTCATGTAGATGAGAGTTATTTGCTTACAGTGGATCTTTAGTGGTATGAAGACAAGACACATTGAAGACTTCATGAAGAACCATATACTGGTCTAATTAATATTAATCTGGCTATTCAAAAAGATGAATGAATTCATGTAGATTGTATTTTACATATGTGTTTAAACAAATGTGATATTTCAATGTTCAAACTTTAGGTCTGAGGAGGGGCCTGCAATTAATTTAGTGATGAGTAGGTATCGGGGCCTAATTAAGCCCAACTTATTGAGCTTGGATGAAGCATCAGATATAAGACAGAGTCTTCCAATTCCTTGATATGTAGGAATTATTATTCCATACCTCTTGTTTCAGACTGTGACCAACATCACAGAGCCAAAATCTAGGGTTTTAATTCATCATGAGAAAACGTAAGCAGCAAGTTTACAACGATAACCTTATCGTATCCAGATCCAATAAACGATCTTCAACATCTGGAAAGGAAACGTGCTACTTTGATCCGATTCCCGTTGATCTCGTCATCAATATCTTGTCGAGATTGTCTCTGGAGTGTATAGCAAGGTGTCGTTGTGTATCGAAACTGTGGTCGTCCATAATTCGCCGTCCAAATTACAACCAGTTGTTCCCGGTCAAGTCTTCGGCTACACCGCGTCTTCTTTTCGTCTTCAAAGTTGCACGAGAGTTGTTTTTCAACTCTTCACCTCAGCATTTCAATCCGAATAACTCGTCTCTTGTCGCCACTTCTCTTCAGAAGACTTCTAGCACAAGATTCTCTCAATTATGTCGTCCTGTCCATGGACTGATATGTAGTCAGCATATCGAAGAGAATTATTTATTTGCCTTGATTTCTAATCCCACGACAGGAGAGTATATAGCCTTACCCAAACAGAGAATGGAGGAGATGAATTCAGAGACGATAATTGAAAAAGTAAGATATTCTTTTGGGTATGATCCGATTGACAAACAATTCAAGGTATTGCGTATCACATGGTTGCATAGAGGCTCACACGAGTGGTCTAGTGAGTATCAAGTTCTGACATTAGGGTTTGGAAATATTTCATGGAGAAATACTCAATGTTGCGTAGTTCATTATCTACTTGAAGATAGTGGTATATGCATCAATGGTGTTTTGTATTATCCAGCTAGGCTCGATAACAGAAAATATACCATTGTTTGCTTTGATGTTATGACTGAAAAATTCAGTTTTACTAGTATTGATAAAGACATGACAATAATGACCAATCTCAGTTTTAGTCTCATCGACTACAAGGGTAAGTTAGGTGCTTGTATTTGTGATCACACTCTTTTTGAGTTGTGGGTTTTAGAGAACGCGGAGGAACATAAATGGTCAAAGAATATCTACAACATGCCCTATTCACGATCACGGCTGGAGGAAACGAGCTACTTAAAATGTGCTGGAATGATTGCAAGTGGTGAAATTTTGTTGTACCCAATCTCTAGTGCTAACACAAGTACTGATGCAAGGTATCCTTTCATCTACTACTACAATCTCGAGAGGAACATTATTACAAGAGTAACACTTCAAGTACCAATACTTAAACAGTTTACTTATGCTAGATTATTTTACACATTTTCAAATTTTTTAGAGAATGTGACGCTTATCTAAGTGTTTACTTTCTCCCAAACATAACTAATCACATTTATCTATCTTCTTCTTTTTTTTCTGTTTCTCTTTGTTTTCTTGTGCTTCTTTTTAAGTTTTTGTATATTTCTCTGTTTAGTTACTAGCTCAAGATACTTGATGAAGAATGTATTTATTTGCACACTTAAATCAACAAGCACTCCCACACTTAAATCATCCCCATTAAAAACACCAAAAAGGTTTCTCCTATACAAGTTCAAGATACTTGATGAACAATGTATTTATTTGCACACTTCACGACCAAACTCCTCTTCCTCCCATGACACCAAAAACTATGGTAATTGTAGCAACAACAGCCTGTGAAAGTATAAAGTGTTAAAAAGTGATTAAATCACAAGATTAATGTATTAAACACGATTATCTTTTAGTGAAAGACTCACTGCAATGGTACAAGCTACGTATCCTGGTTTCTCTCGTGGATCGATCCTAGCACATACTAGAATGAATACGCCTACATACCATGGAATTGCACCAAGGAGGAAACCAATGATGAACCTTTACCAAAAAAGGATTGAGTTTTTTCAGACAAAATGTATTGAAACAAAGTCTAATTTGAGATTGCTCGGGAAAAACAAGAACTTACAAGAACCAACCGAGGCCAAGACCACAACAAGGAAGACGGTTTTGTCTTGCAGGTCTTCCTTGAGAAACAGGGTAACCTGCAACATTTAGTTACACATTTACTTTTAACTTTTTGTGTAGTACTAATGTAGAAACAGAGAGAGCTTCCCAACATTGAATATAGTTTTAAGCTTTTGCTTCTGGAAGAGATAAACTCTGATATCATTTGTTAAGAATCTTACAACTCTTGTCAATGAGAAGTAACTTTACTACAGAGATCTTATTTTGCGCAATTGATCCAAACTAAAGTGAATCCAGCTCAGTTGGTTTATAAAGAAAAGAAGAGGCAACTTTAGTATCAAGCTCATGCATAGTCTCAGTTTCATCTTTAGTAAACCATGGAGATACTATCAAAAGGGTTGACGAAAGATGAAGCAAAATATAAACTTTTCATTTCGAAGATCAAGATTCCAGGCTAGCTCTAACAAAGGTCTTTAAAGATTCGGAGAGTTAGTTACCAGCAACGGTTTGATGTTCTTGAATGTATTGATGAACGGAAATGTCGTGATGAGGTGATCCGGGAGGTGGAGACGGCTGAGGAATTCCGATGACTGGATGATGCGACGGAGGATGAGGATAGGACGGTGGAGGATAAGTAGGGACACCTTGAAACGTGCCGTAAGATGAAGGAGAAGCTCCTCTGTTTTTGTCTTTTTCTTTGCCCATTATCTCTCTCTCTATCTCTCTGTCTCTCTATCTCATTATTGTTTAATCAGATTTAAGGTTGTGGCAAATTAGACACGTGGCAGCAGACACATGGACGAGTGGTTGTTGTTAGAAAAGCTCATTTAGATTATGGTATTGTTAAATTGAAGTAGTTGACACATCCATCAATCAGCAAACCAAACAAAAGTTGAACACGCAATTACTGTCTTCATCGAATCTTCGTAACAAATCCCACATGTTCATTGTTCAATCTAATTTACACATTCTTCTAACGATCTTATCTTATTAACCTAGCTTGACATAATGAATTTTGCGTGTTTTGTATTACCGCAAAACCTTTCTAGTCATGAGCTTGATAGATCAATGTGTCTTTTGGCAATGTAGATTATCTGGTAAAAAGATCAACAATAGCATTTTAGATTGAATTTTTTGAACAGTACGAGTGACTTTGCATATGGACTCACTCTTGCCTATGACTCAGGCTGTGAATGTACAAACTCGTAGTTGTAGAGTTGATCCGAGCTTCTACCCTGAAACACCGAGGAAAATTAACATAGTAAAGCAAACAGTGGAAATGTAAACAATTACATCAACCAACAGAAACAAACCTTAAGAAGTCCACTTCCATTGAGTGTTCATAACATAGATAGTCTTTAAGCCTAAACTCATTTATCAATTTTAATCTCCAGTCACAAATGTAACACATCTTGCTATATAACACAATAGAATCAGAAAAATCCGATAAACAAAGTAGAAAAAACATGATGAAGAAAAGAGTTAGCACACTAATTAACCAAAGACTAATTATCTAAATTGATGATGTTTTGGAAACCAATTATCTAAAACTAGTTTATGATTTTACTTTCGTTTTCTAAACCAATAAACCCCCTTGAATGATTTAGAAAAAAGAAACATATATACAATAATAATCTTTATAAATTAATAAAAAAATTTGGTTATATTTTGGGACCGGTATAAGAAATTGACATTATTGTTTTAAAAGTTTTATAGAAACATATAGTCCATTAATAACATAAATTAATAATTCTATAAACTTATGAAAATATATATACATTTCTCGAAATTTCTTACACATACCAATTATAGGTAAGAAAACTTTTTTAAAAAAAGACCGGAAAAAATCCCATCTTGAAGCAAAACATATTGTAACTTACCACCAGGGCAGAGCAGGTGGTTTAATCCGACGGCGAGAAGATAGAAAAAAAAAGTGAAAAAGGTCGCAACTTGTTGTGTCTCTCTTTCTCCAACTACCCTTTCGAGCTTAGCTGTCCACTCTTCTCTCCCGATGAAATCTTCATCTTTCGTATCTCTCCTCCTTCTCATGCCCTAAATTTCATCTCCTCTCTTGTATTGATTCTGTTAAAAATCTCACCTTTCAATTCAAAACCCCTTCCATTTTTGTGATTAATATGCCTACTTGGTGGGGAAGAAAGTCCTGCAAGAACAAGGACGATAATCACAGAGGAATCATCTCCACAGATAGAGATATCAAGAGCTCTGCTGTTGTTGTTGATCCTCCTCTCACTCCTACTCGTGGTGGTACACCTCGTTGCAGTCGTGAATTCGCTGGAGCTTCTTCTGCTTTCTCTGGTTTTGACTCTGATTCTACCGAGAAGAAAGGTCACCCTCTTCCTCGTCCTTTGCTCTCTCCTGTTTCGATCCATCATCAAGATCATGTAAGCGGATCCACTTCTGGATCTACATCTGTTTCTAGCGTTAGCTCATCTGGATCAGCTGATGATCAGAGTCAACTTGTTGCTTCTAGGTTCGCTTTTTCCCCTTTATTAGTATCTGTGCATCTACTTGTATGGATCCAGAACCTCTTAATCAATCAAAGTTTACGTCTTTTTGCTGCTTTGATTGTGGGTTTTGTGGTTATAACTCAATAGTCATATAGCAGGGGTCGTGGTGATGTGAAATTCAATGTAGCAGCAGCACCACGTAGTCCTGAGAGAGTTTCTCCAAAGGCAGCTACTATTACTACTAGGCCCACGTCTCCACGGCATCAGCGTTTGTCTGGAGTTGTGAGCTTAGAGTCTTCTACAGGGAGGAATGATGATGGAAGGTCCTCCTCTGAGTGTCATCCTTTGCCTCGACCACCTACTTCTCCTACAAGCCCTTCTGCTGTGCATGGTTCCAGGATTGGAGGAGGCTACGAGACCTCTCCTTCGGGGTTTTCCACGTGGAAAAAAGGGAAATTTCTTGGGAGTGGCACCTTTGGTCAAGTCTATCTTGGTTTCAACAGGTGAGATAATCAGATTCTTCTACTCTGATTCGCTTAAAGGAATGTCATAGTTTTAGATAAGGAACATCTTATCAAGTGAGTGAGTTGACTTAGTTTCTAGGTGACAAGAGTTAGTTAGATAGCTAACCTTGGTTGTAGCAAAGCCTTCACACTTCTTTAGATCACGTAATGTGTGATGTCCAGATAGATAGGGCGTTTGATACTAGCTTTCTCCATAGGTGGAAACAATATTGTATCGTGTGGATCCAGAGGCCATTAACATATATCTCTAGGTCAATAGCTATCTTTAACCAGAGATGCTTACATGTGATGGGTTTGTGTATATGTGATGACTCCTGACTCCTGAGAGGGCTTACTTGTGATATGCTGTTGAGTTATGTTTGTGGGCCGTGTGGACAATTCTGATGGTTCATGTCTGCAATTACTTGATCAAAATTTAAGGTTAACTTCACCTGCAATCTAGATAAAGGCAATAGAAAGAAAAAGTTTCTATTATGCTAGCTCTTTACATTGTAACTCTAAACTGCTTGTTTCCATCGTATAATGTTTTCGCCAACTTACAGTGAGAAAGGGAAAATGTGTGCTATTAAAGAGGTCAAGGTCATTTCTGACGATCAAACATCAAAAGAATGTCTGAAGCAACTAAATCAGGTATATCTAATTCGCCTCATCTTTTGTGTATGTCAGAATTAAAACGAAAGTATGAACCACTCTATTTTATTTGCAGGAGATAAATTTGCTTAACCAGCTTTGTCATCCGAATATTGTCCAGTATTACGGAAGTGAACTGGTATGTATCAATATCTGTGAGCTCAGGAAAAGAAGAGATCATATATGCTTGTTGAGTTTGGGCAGCGTAATATTGTTATATAGAAACCAATATTGAAGCGTGGCCTGGACATTGTTATGCTTGTAGAGTGAAGAAACCTTGTCCGTCTACTTGGAGTACGTGTCAGGTGGTTCAATCCATAAACTACTTAAGGATTATGGTTCTTTCACTGAACCCGTTATCCAAAACTACACGCGGCAGATTCTTGCTGGGCTTGCCTATTTACATGGACGAAATACAGTACATAGGTATTCAAAATGACATCTTAAAGGTTGAATGGAATTCAATTTGTCTCTTCTTGGACATTTAATAAAGAGTTATTTTGTTCTAACAGGGACATCAAAGGAGCAAATATATTAGTGGATCCGAATGGTGAAATCAAGTTGGCAGACTTTGGGATGGCCAAACATGTAAGTATATCTATGTACTTCATAAAAATGATCTCTAGAATGTCATCAATGGGCAACAGAAGATATCAATTGTTTTATCGCCTTATTATCATATAGTTCCTGAAACTTTTGCATGCATAAGCTCTAATAGCCAATTTTTTCGGCAACAGGTAACAGCCTTTTCTACTATGCTTTCTTTTAAAGGGAGTCCTTACTGGATGGCACCCGAGGTAGTTCTACTATTCTACCTTTTTTTTTTATAACTTTTCTCTGGCAAGTTGTGCAGTGGAAGGCCATTATGTTGTTGCAGCTGATAGAAAATCACATCATGCTTCCGTTCTTTTCCAGGTTGTGATGAGCCAAAATGGCTACACTCATGCAGTCGATATCTGGAGTTTGGGTTGTACTATTCTGGAAATGGCAACATCAAAGCCACCTTGGAGCCAGTTTGAAGGGGTATAGGATACTGACGACTGGACATAATCTTTTGTGTACTCTTCTTCTTAATAGTCTGAATTTTTTCTAATTCCTAAGTTATCTTGTGCCATTATTTGTATCAGGTTGCTGCGATTTTCAAAATCGGAAACAGTAAAGACACCCCGGAAATACCTGATCACCTTTCAAATGATGCAAAGAATTTTATAAGGCTTTGTCTGCAACGAAATCCGACAGTACGTCCTACAGCTTCTCAGCTTCTAGAACACCCTTTTCTACGTAACACAACAAGAGTGGCTAGTACTAGTTTGCCCAAAGACTTCCCCCCACGTTCCTATGATGGAAACTTCTCACTGGTATGTGTATAATGCATATGTTGGGGGCTGGGTCAATTTGATTTCCTACCATCAAGTTAAACTTGACTTTCTTCTTTAGCAGCCTACAAGGGAACCCTATCCAGGGAGACTGAGCCATGATAATTATGCAAAACAGCCATTGTCTAGAACTATAAAGAGCCCGAGGTAAAAGTGTTGTAGCTCAATCTATTTGATACTTGGTCGTGTCAAGTGTCAACTAATTTCGTATTTGGTTCTTGCAGCAGAGAAAACGTAAGAGCTATCACATCCTTACCAGTATCTCCATGTTCAAGCCCTTTACGCCAACTTGGGCCAGCATACAAAAGTTGTTTCCTGTCACCTCCTCACCCGTCTTACGCATTTCCTGGGCAAGACAGTGGGTACAACCTAGCAGAGTTTGCTGCAAGCCCTTTCAGGATGAAGAAAGACGCAATGATGGAACCATCTAGTTTCAGGACTCAAACACCGAATTCACCATTGAGATCAAGACTGGTGTAGAAATGGAGCAAAGATTGAGAGACTGAAAGCCACATACTATAAACAAGGCCCAATGACCATGTATAAAACAGTGTCTACCCCTAGTTTTGGCCTTCTCCTTCTCAACACCCAGGGAAATATGAAGTTATGAGACCTTAGTTGTGTGTGTGTGGAGCATCTCCTAGAAGTGGAGATTTTTGGAACAAGAAGGAGAAATTTGGGGGGAAAACAGAAAGATGTAAAGAGAAACATGAAAATGAATACAAAGTTTATAGAGTGTGAGAAGTATAGATAGTAAGTTGTGTTGTCACACAAAGATAATATTCAACCATTTGTTTTCAACCTACAGTGTGAATATACTTTTCAGAAAGTAAATTAGTTACTCATGTTTGTTTTCCTTTAGATATTTGACATTAGTTGAGGAGATGGTCGAATTTTCAAGTTTCCCACTAAGAAAAAGATAGGAAGATTGTCTCTCTCTCACGCTGAGTCATTGTTTGATCACTAAGATTAAAAGGTTTTAGCAATTTCGACACGTAGCAGCAGAACATAAACGAATGGTGGTTGAAAAAGCTCATGTAGATTTATGTTAATTGAAAAGTAGTTGACACATCAATCAACAAACCAAACAAAAGTCGAACACGCAAATACTGTCTTCATCTTCATAACAAATTCCACATGTTCAATCTAATTTACACAATTTTCTAATGAACTTATCTACAACGGAAGCAAATCTTATTGTAGAAATTACTCTCAAGAGTTTTTATTGGCTTTGGTAAATATAGAATGACATCGATAAAAAGACAAACATTATATGTAAGAGTTTTTTTTAGTTGGCTTGAGAAGGCACATCTTGTAACCCACAGACCATATTTGCTGGTACTGCAACATCAATCATCTTCGGATACGACAGATTCAGATCTGTCAAGAGCAAAAACGGCGGTCATTTATGAGATGATGAATACTTTAGCATCATACTAAGTAGAAGAAACTTACTTGACATAATGGTTTTGAATGTTTCTTTATCTTTAGTTAGACGCGGGTTGTGTTGCATCTCTTCTCCAACTGTACTTACCTGAATTTTAACAGAAACGATGTAAAAACCATTGCGTGGATGAGTCATATTTTCCATTAAACAAGCCAATGTAAATGAATTTGCGTTTTGCATTACCTCGAAACCTTTGTAGTCGTGAGCAGGATAGATCAATGTGTCCTTTGGCAATGTAAATATCTGGTAAAAGAAAAAACAAAAGCGTTTAAACAGAGTCCTTGAAAATATGAACCACTTGCCTATGGAATGTAAAACACTTGCCTGTGAATGTACAGACTCGTAGAGTTGATCTGAGCTTCCTTCCTGAAACACCGAGGAAAACATCGTAGTACAGTTAAACGATGCCTCATTACAGAATCTATAGAGCTTATGCATACAAAATCAGATCTTATGCATCTACATTGCAGACTCTAAAACACAAAATCTAGATGTTATGCATCTACATTGTGGTTTATGGTTCTTAATAACCGACTTTTTCTCTGTTTTGTGTACCTGAAAGTCAGTCCTCCCACAACCACGGATGAGTACAGCATCCCCGGTAAAAGCCATTCTTGGTTGGGGCTGATCAGCTCCTTCACCAGTCACATATGTAACACATCCTGCAGTGTGTCCAGGTGTAGCACGAACCTGAGACAAATGTACACTCTTCACTTTCTAGCCTCTCATTTATTGTACCGGTTTGAAATTGTGGTTTCATACCTCAAGGTATATATCACCAATAGATACTTTGTCACCAGGTTCAAGAAACAAATCAGCTTTGGAACCACTTGCTTTCGAAATAACGGATTTCACACCCGGGAGCTTCGTCTGTGTGGAGCAAACAAAGATAGATCACTGAATCTTCGATTTAAACCAAAACCATGGAAATATAAACAAATAACATCAAGCAAGAGAAAACAGACCTTAAGAAGTCCAGTACCAGTGACATGATCAGCATGAACATGAGTGTTCATAGCATAGATAAGCTTTAGTCCTAACTCATCAATCAGTTTCAAGTCTCTATCCACAGTCTTGTCCACCGGATCAATCAACTGCTCATCACATCACATAAAACAATCCAAATTCAACAAATCAGATGAACAAAGAACATAACTTGATCCAAAATTGATGATCTTTTCAAAACTAAATGAATCCAGTTCCTATTATTCATCATGAAGATCAGAACTAGGATTCGAAAAACAAAGACCAGACACGAAAAAACCAAAACCCATGTCGAAAAATTCAATCTTTAGGAAGCAAAAACATACCAAAGCAGGTTTATCAGGATGAGAAACGTCGGCGAGAAGATAAGTAAAGGTGGAAGATTCGTTCTCAAAGAGTTGACGAAAGAGAAGCTTCGAGGAAGAAGAGGAGAAAGAAGAAGACGAACCCATCACTGATCGGAGAAATGTTGGAGGAGGAGAACGGAGAGGACGAGGTTGAGAAGAGAGGAATTTGGGTTGGAGAAGAAGAAGTTGTCGGAGACGTGAAAAATGTGTCATCACCATTTGGAATCAGCCGACGTTAATAGCTTCTTGAAACAAACAATGTGGTGGGACCCGTGATTGATCAGTTCTGCACGATTCAGTAACAATTATGGAAGCAAATGATTTTTATCAGATAAGATTAAACAATCATCTGAGAACAGTGATTGGAGATTCATGAAGCCAATCTTAAACCTTGAAGATGATGATGAAGTTTTCGAGTGTAGATGGACTTAATAGGGCCTACACTAATGGGCTTATATTGGGCTATTGGGCTTAATCTTAACTAAAAACCAAAGTGTTGCCGACAACAAGTCATATGTCTGGTGGACTCCACGGTTTAGGTCAACAGTCAGGATCTTCGTTATGATTCTATTTGTAGGTCCATTACAAAGATGAAATTATAGCATTTGGTTTTGACCTTTGAGTTTGAGTACAACTTCATAAATATCAAACTAGATTTTAACCGCGGTATATCGCGGGACGATTTATTTTTTAAAAGTAATATATATTAAAACTTGCAAATTTTATTTTTATTAAATATTTATATTTTACAGTTTATAATTGTTATTAAGTAACGGTATACCACGAATCCATGAGATAATTGTTAAAAAACTGAAGTTTTAACCCCTATTAAAA
>Ga0041059_1001340_pt1 | contig 19681 bp, 17 predicted proteins | sample AraColnosormetaG_FD_56232 | JGI IMG/M metagenome (GOLD analysis project Ga0041059, IMG submission 56232) | Arabidopsis roots microbial communities from North Carolina, USA - Col MF nosort | ecosystem: Host-associated > Plants > Roots > Unclassified | place: USA: North Carolina | collected...
AGCTTATATGCACTATTACTCAGAGTCACTCCTAATTCTGCAAGGGTGGTCTCTACACTCTTCTTATGTTCACCTATCACTTGGCTGTATATCTTGTATAGGGGCTCCAGAATAAACTGAACAAATGCTCTTTCTCCACCACCTACTGGAGGACTTCTCTTGAATACCCTAGTATCAGAGTGATAATATACATCTCCCCAAAGTCGAGATGCAAACTTATCCACGTCCATGGCCACACCATGAAGCTTGGCATACATTTTAGCAAAAGATTGTAATGTGAAGGACCATCCGGCTGTACCACTGGCAAAACATACATTTCCAGCTGCAGGGTCTATAAGAGGTAAGTCTCCAGCAGTTGTTGAAGCAGCAGATATGTGGTTATTAATGACTTCAATTGTATGCCTCAGCTTGTAGTAAGCATCCCTTGGAGGTAGTTTGAGCTCAGTTATGAGCCTGTCAACCTGTTGGGGGAAAAAAATTGACAAAAAGCAAAGGTCAAGCAAATGTATGGAAATATAAAATTTCACACAGTATCTCTTAAGTTACACGTTGAAGCATGAAGTACCTTATTGATAACAACTACAATAGGGAGATGGTCCTGGATTGCATGCCGTATAGCTCTCTCTGTGTTAACCTGAAAAAAGATTATTAGCGTCAGTACAAATAGTATACTTCAAAAAATTAAAAATACAGACCAAAAAAGAGAGAGTAAAGACTTACCATCACTCCTTCAGCAGCATCAACAATCAGAACAGCACCATCAGCAAGTCTTAAAGAAGCAGTCATTTCGTCAGAGAAATTGACATGTCCAGGGGTATCCATGATATTGCACAGGTATGATTTGGATCTACTGTCCTCAAGGACAAGAGACATTGGAACCGCCTTGATTGATATATTTCTCTCCTGCTCATCGACTCGTGTGTCTGTATATTTCATATGCTTCTCGTTTTTAGCATTAAAAGTAGACATATGATGCGTCTGCTCTACCAACATATCCATGAAGACAGTTTTGCCGTGCTGTAGATGCCCCACAAGAGCAACATTCCTCACAAGCGCAGGATTAGACATGAGGCCGATAAGAAACTGTGTTGACACATACGTTGCTTGATCTTTGACCCCCACCTCAAATCTAATATCTCTAACAGGTTTGATAATGGGTTGCTCAAGAGGCTGCTCATCTTCATCCATAACCAAGGTCTCAACATCCTCACCATAAACCTCCTCAGCAGTAGGGTAGTACTTCTTATCCTCAGGAAGAACAATTTGGTTCTCCATCTCAACATCATTGATAGTGGTAATCCAGCCATTAGAACCCCCAGGCCCTTGTTCGCCATCGGAACCATTTTCTTCAAGATGCTTATCTTGGAGATCTTCATCTTCTACTTCATCATCACTATCTCTGTCAGACTCAATCTCAGGTCCAACATAGTTACCAAACTCATCATACAAGCTACTTTCCATCTTTATGTAAACCTGTCAAAAAAGAATCCCATGAGCAATCAGGATTTTGTAGCAGATAAACAATAACGGCAAAAAAGTCAAATGAGTGCATTACCACAAAATCAAGCTTTTGATAGATCTATCTGGGTTATTTACTATAGCAATTCTGCAACATATTTTATTTAACCCATTGGCGAGTAATCTCCTCTAATGCTCAACACCAAGTCCAAGAGAACACCATGAAAAAGCTAGAATCAACCAGAAACTTAAGGTAATTAGACTAGAGCAAAACCCTAGGAGAGAATCGAGCAGAAGCTTATGCTAAGTTGGACTAAAGAAAAACAACAAGGCGAGAGTCGAGCAGAAGCGTTGGAGTAGAGCAATAACCTAGGGTAGAATCAACAAGCTGAACAAAGTTAAGGAGTGAGAAGACGAACCGGTGGGGAGAGAGAGCGAGAGGCGTTGCGATAGCTAGAGGAAAATGCGAGTTGGCTCGGCAATAGGGTTTGTCGCCACTGAGACTGTTATCGCCGGAACAAGGGAATGAAAAATTTAGATTTAGGTTTTGATTGGAAGACTCTACGTCGGACAGAGAGTTTTAGTCGGTATATATTGATTAAATTATAGTAATTGAAATCTATTTGTAACGATGTGGGATATGTTGATGGGTCGGGTCCAATTATATGTCAATCGGCCCAATTTAGAAAAAATTGAAACGTCTAAACCAGAACGTAAACCGGGTTCACTATGTTTACTGCAGAAAAAATTCAGTAAAAGTTTTAAAAGATGTTTGCGTTTTGCGATGGATGAAGCAAAATTAGTCGTATGTCACTTAGGAGTTCATTTTAGATTGAAAGCTGCGATTTGAAGAAGATAGTAAGCATAACAAGATGGTTATAATGATTACATGAAGACAGTTCTTTACTCAAGTGTAGTGGGAAGTATCATATACTCTTCAATCGGTACAAGCCCTTATTTGGCTTTGTTGGTGACAGGGGTAAACTTTTGGAATATCACTGTGAAGCATCGTCCAAGAGACAGTGAGAAGTATCGTATAGACATATACTCTACAATCGGTACAAGACCTAATTTGGGTTCTCTAGTTGGTGATAAGGGTAAACTTTTGAAATATCCCTGTGTAGCATCGTCCAAGAGACCAAGACTCCGATTATTATTTGACTTGAGAAGACTAAACACATTAAACACATTAAAGGTTAGACTTCGTTTTATCATTTCGAGCGAGTTTATCGGAGAGTGAGGTGAATTTTATCAAGCCATTTATATAATCCAGAGGAGATGTAGATACTCACCTCTCAACACATAAGCAATAGGCTAAGTGCAAACCAAAACACCTCGTATAAATGTTTCGGGTGAAGATTCACCTACGGTTTAACAATGTCTAAGAAACCACTTTAAAACAGAAAGTGAGAAACGAAGCTAAAAAGGTTCCACACTTATAATGGAAGTACATTGTTATAATTTAAAAGTAAACCATCAAGAACAACTCTTCGCAACATTCTGATATCCATGTCGGAAGAAGACAACAAACACAGACTGCTTATTTTTCATCTTCATCACTCGAAAGCCCCAGTTCTATTTTCACGGCCTGCTTCTCTTCTTTGACGGTTTTGTTGGAGGATCCTGATGCTTCTGAATGTTTTTTGTCATCATCAGCACCCGTTTTCTTTACAGGCTCTTGTTCTTCTTGTTCTGTTGGTTTCGGACCAGTATCTTTGCTTCCTGATGATTCTTGTTCCACAATGGAGGCTTTCTTTTCGGTTTCATCAGGCTTCTTGTAACTAGATAAAACTTGTTGGAGCTCATCATTCAGATGCAGAGCCTCGAACAGGACTCCCTCGTCGTCTGTTGTACTCTCTATGATCATTTGAATCAATGGCTGCGATTGCTTGCATTTCTCCATCAGGCTAACCGTTAGATCGTCCTGTAACCATAATATATATAAACCTATTACTTATCACTGTCCTGTCAATTTCACTTTAAGCACATATATCCAAGGAAACAATAATGTAAACCAGGAGATACTCATAACTCAATCCATATTCCATAGACATTTGTTAAGGAAAATGACAAAAGTTAGATGAGCAGACAACGTAGCAACTACCTCTGTGTGATTTGGCTTTCCTTCAGTATTCAACATGCTAGAGAGCAATTCGAGGCTGTTCCGTGTAATCTCAATCTGTTCTTTCTTATCCTTTATCGATAAGTTCCCAAAGTTATAGTCAAGACCATCATCGTCCCCAAGAGCCTGTTCTTGATTAGGAACCGGATAGCTACCAGGTGGAGGCACTGGAACAGGCCGTTGCATAAGAGACTCCAGAGAACTTTGTCCCGGCATTGAATTCTCTTCACCTCGAGCGTGTAATCCATTTTCGCCTTCCAAGCTCTATGAAACAAAAGACAAGCCGGAGATTATAGGCATATGAACAATTCCATCTTTGCATAATAAGCAAATAAGATTCAGAGAGATTTACCATATAAGTCTGGTGGAAAACAGGAAGATAAGTAAGATCTTGGGATTGTCCCCAAGCTCTAATAAGCTGAAAAGCTCGCTTTCTGTTCTCGGAATCAGCTTCTCCGTTCTTGATTAACCAAACCATCTCATCAAGAACTTTCTCAGAAGCAACTTCAGAGAAAACCTTCTCGCAATTCATAGCACAAGCCTCTAAAAGCTCAAGGCTCAGCCTTTGGCTCACAGGGCTCTTACCTGAGATCTTCCTCTTGATAGCTCTAACAATCTCAGTGCCGTTAAACTCATCGTTGTTAATCTGAGCACAAATCCTCATGTTCATTCCCCAATTAGGCTCCTCTAAAGTCTCTAAAGTAGCTTCATCCACCATTTTGGATTCCAAGGTTGGAGCTTGAAGCATATCTTTCACTTTCTCACTCACCATTCTGCTCATCTGAGCTCCACCAGTCTTCAGCTTCTCTCCCCATTCTGCTATCTTCAATTTGTCCATATTCTCTGCACAATTTTCCCAGACTTTGCTTAATTTAACGAAGCCCTAAAAAAACCCTAATTTGATTTCCGAATCAGTTTCGAGTCACCATCGTTCTATATAATACTAAACAGTACAACCGTAAACTCCGAATCGAGATCAATCAACCAAAATCTAAACGAATAGAGATCAGGGAAGAAAACAATTACAATAAATTGGATCTATAAATTCAAATGTGCTGATCCTTGAGTACACTAGAAAAAGAAGAGAGGAGCGAACAAACCTGCGACGAAGTTTATTAGAGATGATCAAATTCAAATCGTCTGGAAAATTTGTTGTTGTGTTTGGTATTTGTCTTTGATTATTTTAGCTTCAATCTGCAAGCAAATCTGTCGGAAGGAAATGTTAAGAGAGTTAAAAAAAAGAGAAGGACTGTTGAACACGTGCCATGTTGACAAAGCCTAACTCGAAAGTTTGGTCAGAAGCTTCCTGGTGGGGGTTAAAGTGATAATTTTGTTTAATATAGGACAAAATTATAAAACTAAAGAATAGTTTTGAGGCTAATTTGAATATTTCCTAAAGATATGAACTATTTTTGGCAATTTTGGAAATCACGAGATTTTTATGACCGACGAACCCATAAAAGACCACCAGTTCGACAACGGCGGCGACGAGGCTGAGATAACAGACGCGGCGAAGAGGTCCCTTCCGATTAAAAGTCGCAAGCATTCAACGATGGCTTCCATCACGAATTATGTCCGATACATGGCTCACAAGCTCGAGTACTCTCTCACTCTCAGCCTTAAGGTTCTTATAATGCTCTCTCTCTCTCTCTCTTTCACTCTGTGACGCACAGCTTGTGTTAAGCTTTCAGTTCCTTACCTTTTGCTTATCTGGTTGTATGGAAATTTAACTTTCTGATTTCTCTCTTTGTAATTTATGAAATTGGCTTTAGGAATGGTTAAATTGGCTAGGGTTTCTGATATGTTCCCCTCATCCAATTATGATTTTGCTTGAATACGTAGCTTTAGAAAATTGCCTCCATAAAACGCCATTTATCAAGAAAATTTGCTTCTTTCGAGCTATGCATTTGGATAAACTAAATCTTTATGCTTTTAGTTAGGGAATGATTGTAAGTACCACTTATAATAAAAGGGCATACTTTGAAATTAAAAACAAGAAAAAGGAACAAACTTTATGCTAAGGGATCAGTAGTTTGGTTGACATGATCTTCAATAGCTTGTGATTCTTGAATTTATTTTAAAACAAGTTATACGGTCAAATCATTGCTATTGAATTTGTGATAGTACTTCTATCATATTAGTTTCACTTGTGACTATGATCTCAAGATCTTTCTTTCAGATGATCTGATTAAATCTAATGACTCAAAAAAAGCGACTATGATCTCAAGATCTTTCTTTCAGATGATCTGATTAAATCCAATGACTCAAAAAAAGCCGTCATGATTGTTCTGGTCCTTGTTGTTTCTTCTGCTGCAGATACTTTTTTTTTTCTTTCTGAATCCATTTTTTTCAGCTCACTTAGTTGTTTAAAACTGTCATGTAGAATCTGTCTTTTTTTTAAAAAAAAAAAAATTTAAACACGTTGTAAAATCTGTTTTTAGTTACCATGCTTGAGTTACTCTATTTGCAGAAACATACTAGAGAGAAGCTCAGTGACCGGGAACTCTTTGGTGTAGTCATGAAGAATCTATTCTATGGAAGAATAAGCTACTTACACTCGGACAAAGGAAAAGAGATGGCCCCAACCATGGGAACAAATGAAAGCACGCTACTTGTCCGTAAGCTACCAGTTGTTGATACAAGGTATGTTTCTTGGCATTAAGGGTTAGTCCTTTTAGTTCCACTTACATAAACAAGTTACCACTTGGTGTTCTATGAAATGTTGCTCCGTATGCTAGTTATCTAGTGGGGATATGGGATCATGTTTATCTTTCTGAAGTCATAAACGTTGGATTATTTGTGTTTCCTTTCTTGTGTAGGAGCTGTACTTAATTTCCATTAGCTAAAGTCATGGGCTTTTACATTATTTTTTATTTCTTATCTTGCATTTGGAAGTTGTAACTTGTATGTAGTGTAGGAGAAAGAGGAAATCGAGGATTAAAATGTTTGCAAAAAGTTATAACAATGCTTGTTGTTTTGCTTATGATAAAATGTGTAGTGGGTGTATATGTATATGTCTTCTTACTTTGACAGAATGAATTGGACAGAATTGAGTTGGTTGGAACAGACAAGTATATTTAACTCCGATGAGCTCATTGAAAATGTAAATTCTTGGTTTCAGCTTTTTAATGTATCCAATAATCAGTCTAAACCCTAGCTCGCAGCCTTTTCTAGGTTCAGTGTGTATATCATTAGTGATGCTCATCAGGATTTCTTGCTTTGTTATCTAGGTACATTTTCGTAGGGGATGCTGTTGTCTTGAAGGACCCGAATGAAACAAATAAGTATATAGTCAGAAGACTAGCAGCTTTAGAGGGATCTGAAATGGTATCAAGTGATGAGAAAGATGAGCCTTTTGTTCTCGAAAAGGATCAGTGCTGGGTCGTTGCTGAGAATCAAGAGATGAAATCTAAAGTACACCACTTACTTTCTCCCTTACATAATTACTTATCCATGTAGCGCTTACATAAGAGAAACTAAATCTATGTATACTTTGGTATGTATTAATAAGGAAGCATATGATAGTCGAACATTTGGTCCAATTTCAATGGCGGACATAGTGGGAAGAGCTATATATTGTCTGAGGACAGCAGTGGATCATGGTCCAGTAAGCAACAGGTAAGAGAAGATTTCTATTGTCCCCTATCAGCTTTATCTTTCTGTCATTCTTTTATTACTGAGGAAAAACAAATCCTGGAAAATGTTGCTTTTATCAGTGAATTTGCCATGGACGAGGATTCCCCAATCCTGGCGGTAGAACTTGACGTGGATGAATTGGCTAAAGGCCACAAGGCGTCATAATGAAGAACCTTTCTTGTACCACATTTTCATTCACTGTGTCGATGTTTCACTTATAAACTCCAATTTAGTTGTCATTGGAGGTGTTTGTGGCAAATGTTGGCCCGTTGGTACTTAAGCTTAATACGTCGGATGCTGTTGAGTGTTGACTTGAGGAAAAGGTTCTTCATGAGCTTCATCCTCTCTATAATAAACAACCATTTCTATAGAGAATCCACCCCATGGTTTTAAACCGAACCGGGGAAGACTGTACCGTTAATATTAATATGAAATTGATTTCTGAATTCGGTTTGGAAGAGTTGTAACCGAGATTAGACCGAATATAGATTATTGGTTTGCGTTAGGGCAATCGCTTCTGAAATGTCACGGTTTATTTTATGTTTTGTCGGCAATTTCACAAAGCCCATAAAGCCCAATATCAACATTTTTGTGTTACCAAGATAAGCCAGAGAAAACGCGAGAGTCGACAAGGAAAAGGCAATGCAAGAAGAAGCTTAAATCTCTCTTCTCTGCTCCTGAAGTCTGTTCATGGCGATGTCGGGAACTTTCCATTTGACTTCTGACTATGTCCCTGGTACTTCGCTATCCTGTACCCTTTTCATGTCTCTCTCTTTCTCGCTTGTCGATAATTTTTCTGTTTTATTTTGATAATTGTGAAGGCATCTATCTATGTGCGTCTCTATTTGTTTTCCGGGAATATTGTTACTGTTCTTCCTTGAATTCTCGCCGAGCACCTAGTGTTTTATGCCCCTGTCACTGTAGGCGGAAACGGCATGTGTGTGGAGAAATCATTTTGCTTTTGGTTTGTTGTCCACCAGTTGTTCGATGAAATGATTCTCTTGAGTTTTATAGACTTCTGCTTATTCGTGTGTGTAATGCAACTTGCTTCTGTACTGGCCTGCCTCTAGGGTTCTATGAATAACGAATGTTCTATCTTTCAATCTGCTTACTCTATGTTGTGTATTTGCTTGGTAATACAGGTTACACACTTTCAGACAGCCGTTGCTTCTTTAACTCTGCTGTTTCAAGAAGAACACTTGCCATATTACCTTGCTCTTCCTGTCTCGATCACAAGAATGGGCGTCTGAAATCTGTCCCCAATAGAAGTTCTTTTGTGTGCCGAGCAAGTTCTGGCGGCTATAGGAGAAATCCTGATTTCTCAAGACTTAATAAGCATGGTTACCGGGGAAACAACAGGCAAAGCGGAGGGAGAGAAGATTTTGATATCGAAAACTCTGATATGTTGTCTTCAAGAAATGGGCCTTTATTCAACCTGTCTAGTTCCCCCAAATTCCAAGCTACCTCATCCCCTGGACCTAGAGAGAAAGAGATCGTGGAGCTTTTCAGAAAGGTTCAAGCTCAGCTCCGAGCTCGTGCTGCAGCAAAGAAAGAAGAAAAAAAGATTGAAGAAGCTTCTAAAGGGCAGGGAAAAGAAAGTGAAACTGTTGACTCTCTTCTTAAGTTACTAAGGAAGCACTCGGGAGAGCAAAGCAAGAGGCAAGTTAGCAAATTTAGCAGCCAGGGAGAAGTACAAGGAGATACTGTTGACAAACAAGATCGCACCGGAAATCTTGTCACTTCAGGGAACAAAGATAATAATGCATCATCCTTTACCAGACCAACATCAAGCTTCAGAAGAAAGTCGCCAGTACCAAGATCTCAATCACCGCCAGCTTATTCTAGCGAGGCAACTTTTGATCAATCATCAAGTTACAGTGTAACCTGGACCCAGAAGAAGGATACAGTAGAGTTGCATGATGAGCCTGAACATGAGCCTGCGTATGAGCATGAGCATGAGCCTGAAAATGAGTCAGAACCTGGGCCTGTGACAACTATGCTTGAACCAGATTCAGAGCTGAAACCAGAGTCATCATCATTTTATCAAGAGGAGGAGGATGATGATGTTACTTTTGATGTGTTATCACAGGATGATGGTATTTTAGATGTGTTATCAGATGATGATGAGTCTCTCGATGATGCTGATGAAGATAGTGATGAAGCTGAGGAAGAAGCCGTGAAAGACTTGAGTGAATTGAAGCTGGTCGAACTTAGAGGCATAGCAAAGTCACGGGGACTAAAAGGGTTGTCAAAGATGAAGAAAGCCGAATTAGTGGAGTTGCTTGGTAGTGATTCCAGCTGAACCTTGCTCTAGTATGCACCAGTTAAAATGAGTTACTTTCTCTGTATTTTGTTTGTTTGGAAAATGCTGGCTTTGATGTTCTTGATTTACTAGGATTACCTTCTTCTCTTTTAAGTTATTATTATTACACTGATGTACCTTGTCAACTACAGTTTTCAGGACGCATTATTTACTGTTCAATCATATGGATTTTCAAAAATCTATTACCAACACAACAGGTTGATACTTGTTCGGACACTTAAAAGAGTCTATAATATAGGTCACTCAAATCTCTCAAGTAGCAGCTACAAATGCTCTGAGACTCTAAAGGTGTAGTGTTTGCATGTTGTTGAAGCTCATCAGGAATGGTATTAGAGTAGCTAAACCGCTTCTTTGGTTCGGAAACTTACTCCAAGGCTTTATCAAAAATGTAATTGGGTTCGGCTGGCTGATTGAATGTGGGTCCAGACCTAGCCAGGGTACTTGATAAAAATCATCACCACTCTCTGGTTTAGTTGTCACTTGTCAACCACGTTTTTTACATTTTGTGCTTCTCATTGGTTGAGGACCATTATTTGGCTTAGTTTAGTTTAGTTTAGTTTAGTTTAGTTGATGGTGATGAATTTATTATAACTTATATTGGATTCATCGCTGGATCATCGATAATACCAATGGTGCTTCTTAGGTAATGGTTTTTTTTTTTTTAAGATATATCGGTTTAAATTTATTAGCTAAGAACCAGTATCTGTAAAATCAAGATCGCGCACTACAAGAAATTGCTACGGCCAAACAAAACCAATTTCTGACGAGCATTCACATCTTCTCTTCTTTTTAAATTTTGGGCTTAGAAACCACAATTGCTTCCATGCATGGAGCAATTGAGGATCACATTAATACATTAGTTTGAGAACTCCAAATCTATTAGGACCGGAAAACCATAGCATAATCACTTTTTTTTGTGCGAAAAACCATAGCATAATCACATGGCTACTTAAATACTATATTTTTTGTCGGTTAGCCATTACTGTTCTGTTAGTGAATTATAAGAGTTTTAAATGTGATTTATATAGTAAATTCATTGTGCATAGAAAAAAAGGGAATATGCGACTACCATTAGAACAACAACATAGACTTTCTTTAATCTAGCCATCCACTAAACAAGTTACAGTACAAGACATCACCATAGATTTAAAATTACATTAAAAGGGAGAGAAAAAAGAAATCATAATATATGTATGTATAACATGATACGAACATTTAGCATATGTCCTGATCTGTATTTTAACTAACCAAAAGTAATAGAACGATAAATAGAAAGAGGACTAATATAGGAAACGTAAACGACTTTTATTCATGTGGGTCACAAAGGAAGATATATAAGTCTTTAACTAAAACAAATCAAAACTCAGAAATGTCGGACATTTCTCCAATTATACAACTACTACTAGTGAGATGGTCAAACCAAAACTCCATGTCATGGTTATATCCCTTATCGTTTCTATCTAGTGAGCCCTCCCAATTCTCTATCTTTTTCTCATTCTTCTCATTTCCTGAAATGTCACAGTCCATCAATACCACTTCTGACCAAAAGCTCTCATCTATAATTGCAAGAACATCTTCGGATGACGTCGCGGAGTCTTTGTTGCTATTGGAGATGTCATTGTTGTTTCCCAATGTTGTAATTGCTGAAATGTCGGCACTACTACTAGATTGTTGTTGCGGAGAGGTTGGCATCTCCGCAGCTGTAGTAGAGACGAAATCTTCCTTGTTGTTTTGATCTTGACTGTGGTGGAGTCTTTTCTTTAAATGAGTGTGCCAAACATTTTTAATTTCGTTGTCTGTTCGTCCAGGCAATTTTGCAGCTATCGCAGACCATCTACTCAAAACAAATGTCACATGAATGACTCATCAATCATCATAATACGTCGTCTACATTGTTATGAGAACAAAGAGCGAGTAAAACAAAAGGAAAGTTATTGAAGTTCATGCGTATGGTTAAAAGAATTTGCACATGTCTTACACTGATCACAGTGCCTATCTTTGTCTACTAGTGAATAAAAAGTATAATTAGAGGAAAGTAAAAAATTGAAATTATTTAATGGACAAAGGCAATCACGGGTTGGAATCTTCTCAGTTCTCTGCCCCACAAAGATATAAAATTTCGCATATTGACAAAAGCAACACATATACAAAGAGAAAATTGTGAAGTAATCTAGCTAGCTAGTCTCCACAGTTAAAACAAACTAAACTTCCAAAATAATGATACTTTTCACAATTTGATGTCCCAAAATCCTTCATCTACAAATGAACATTATATCATTTTCACTGTAATATATATGGAGTTATGGACTAAACAGAAATTGCATTGACTTACTTTAAAAGAAAGAAAAAAACTTGTGATTTGACTTCTCAAAGATTAAAAATAAAGAAAAATTTGTGAGTGATTTCTCAAATTCTTGTTTAATTTCTGGTTTCAAAGAATATAGGACCAAAAAATCTAAAATTTCGCATATAATCAAAGGAAGAAGTAAAAAAACAGAAAATGGAAAAGGAGGAGAAACCTGTTGCCTAAGAGTTGATGTAAGCTGATGATAGTATCTTCTTCATGAGGAGTGAAATTGCCACGTTTGATGTCTGGTCTCAAATAATTAATCCAACGAAGCCTGCAACTTTTTCCGCACCGAAGTAGCCCTAATCATTTCACAAACACCATTATTAACTTTACACAACAAATATACACTACTATATACTATAGAACAATAATACACATGCTAGCTAGGTACAAAATTATTTTGTTACTAATATATACATATGGCAAATAGCAAATATAAAATGGCTTATTTACCGGCTAGTTTAGGGAGAGCTCTCCAATTGGGATGGCCATGGAGACTAATATAATTGATCAAGATTCGATCTTCTTCAGCACTCCATGGCCCTTTCTTCAATCCTATCTTCTCACAGCATGGTCTTCTCCCCATCTTTTTCTTCCTTGTCAAAAACTAATTTAAACGAGGAGAGAAAGAAGAAATGGAAGAAGCTAAGGTTTCTATTCGTGAAAGCAAAGGAAGCCAAATGTTGGAAGTAACTAGTAAGTGTACGATGGCTAAGTGTGTTACTATATTTATAGAGAGAGATATAATTAATTGGGACCGTAGGAAAATGACAAGCTGGAAATTATTTTTCTACTTTTGGTACACAAAGGCCAAAGTTTTCCCAACTTCTTTTCCTTTACCTTTTTCAAAGAATAGTTATCTTAATTTTTTCATAAGTCTTACCGAGGAAATGCTAAGGCCACGATCTATCAGCTATTGTGATGATTTGATTTTAATAAGCAATGAAGGTGAATTTAGTTTTGTAGTAACGGTATGCGATTATCAATGAGTGTCGAGTGGTTTAGTGTAAACTGATATGACTTGTATATATAACTAGATCATGGAACTAATAGTATAGAGAAACTTTATACAAATAGTTGACAATGTTATACTTCAAACCACACGAATACCTGACAACTACAGAGCACGGCTGTGATTGAGACTATTCATTTATATAACCATAAATGTGTACGAGTAACAGCCACATATTTTTATGTTTTACATCAAATATATGTAAGCTTCAATCTGACCGTAGTTTAAAATTCAATAGAATGGCTAAGACACAAAATTTGAAATTTTATATCGAACACTAGGTTTAATCTTATCACACTTCCCATGAGGGACGCATACCATAAATTTATCAAATAATGGACCACACCAAGAATTATACTAGCAATGTTATCATCGACACATCTCATTTTATAATCGATGACTCGGCTTCACGGCTGTGTAGGCATCGCCATCGCCACACATTCCTTTCGCTCACCGGGTCTTATTCTTTTTCTCAAGATTTTCGTAATCTGAATAAAAAAATAAAAATAAAAACTTCACGAGGATAGAAAATGAAAAGAGAAAACATACAATCTATATAATCTTTCCAAGTGGCCGAAGAAAAGGGTGATGAATCCTCTCGTCAATAAGATCAGTAGGCCCAAAAGAGATATTTCAAATTGAGTCGCATCTGTCGGGTAAGTTAAAGCAATAAATAACCAGCCACAGGTAGGGTTTAGGCCCTCTCATCTGGCTCTAGATGACGAAACGTGTTAAAACGCCTACTTCTTGTTGAGGCCCAAAATAAGCCTCATAGGAGAGAAACCAAAAACGTAACTGTCACGATTACGAAACACCCCTTAATTCCATTTTGCAAATGCATCCCCTCCTCACCTTTGTTTGAGATGTTTTTATATACAGCTCAGCTCGATAACCTAACTCGACACCCTCTAAACAAAAAGTTACAAAACGAATATAATAATGTCTTCGGCTGATCCGGTTTAACTGAATCCCAATTCCCAAATTGTAACATACATAACATGAACTTAACCGGACAAAACTGGTTAGCAGAAATTTTCAAGTGAGTTTACGGAAACACCCTTTTCCGCATAGCTTTTGTGTCACGTGGGACCCAGCTAATATTCTTCACAAAAAATCCGCTACCTTGCCTTGGAAACATATTTTGCATGACCCAACAAACATGAAATTAAGAAATACTTTACTTTACAAGGAAATAATACAAATAAAGCCTTTTTATCTTATTTATAATATCATCGATCATTGTATATCAGAATTCAGAAGTCCTAGATAAAATGTTAAAAGTTGAATCTTGTTTGACCTAATAGAAAAGATTCCACTGACAAATTTCTATGTCTATGACTATGATCAATTTTATTTCCTCTATATGTAAAAAAAAACTCAACTTCACATAATATTTTTTGAATGTATCGTTTCTTATTTATTTTTTAAAAAACTCTGCTATTTTTCCAAAAGACAATGCGAAAAAATCTTTGAACGTGAAAGTGAAATTAAGAAAATCTCTATTATAGTCGAAGGATTCAAATCAAGCGTAATATTACCGAGAAAATATAATCAATAGACAGAAATACCCCTAAAGATCATATACCAAAACGGCAAAACCTGAGAGAATCGTGACGGGACCCACGCGAAGAGAGACACGTCATGGAACTTACAGACTGTAACTAACCACCGGCCTGTCTTGCCACAAACAAAAATTTCATGATCCAACCAAAACCCTCGTTTCTAAAAAGGATGTAACTTAAAAAAAAAAATCTCTAAAAGATGCAACTTATAAAGAAAAAGAACTCAAATTTGTAACTTAGGTCATAAAATTACTATTTCTTTTACCAATAAGGTAACCAAATATTTCAATTCAGTAAGATGTATCAAAGTAGGTATTGTCACACATAAAAAAAATCTGAACTTTAACCAAAGTCCAGTCCAGAGTACCACCATTAATTGTTATTGATAAAAAAAAAACTTTAGTTTTCAATTTTTGAATATTACGGTACGAACAAAAAAAAACACTAGCGTTTTGAGAAAATAAAAAATATATTGAAAGGAAAAAAATGTTAGTTGTTGAAATTAAACTTTTGTTCCCCGTTAGACCACAAATAAATAACAGACGTATTTTATTAATACAAAAAAAAAAAGTTAAATGTGTCATCTTCCACTCTTTTTATTTGTTACTCTCAAATTGCAAACGTATAGGCATTTCAAAAAGAGAGACAGAGAGAGAAAAAGAAAGAGTTGTTAATGTTAAGTCTCTTCTTGGCGTGAATTCGGAAAAAGTTCTTCGGAGAATCATCATCAGCCAAGTCGGTAACAATATACCCTTCTCTTACTCTTTTATTCCTAATAACCTGATCATTAGATATACATTACAAGAATTCATCTAAGCTTAGACGATTTTTAAGTTGGTTAGAACAGATTTGTTCAAGATTAGGTTGCAGTTTTCAATATATAATCTAGCAAATCAAAACTGTGTCAATGTTTTCTGATTTTGAAACCATCTTTCTTAGCCCTTTGGACCGGTTTTCATGGGAGGAGGAGGCATGTTTGAAGAAATTGGGTGTTTTGATCCAAATGCTCCGGCAGAAATGACTGCTGAGAGCAGTTTCTCTCCGTCCGAGCCACCACCGACGATCACGGTCATCGGTAGCAACAGTAACAGCAACTGCAGTCTAGAAGATCTCTCTGCATTCCACCTCAGCCCACAAGACTCTTCTCTACCTGCCTCAGCCTCAGCTTATGCTCATCAGCTTCACATTAATGCTACTCCTAATTGTGATCATCAATTCCAGAGTTCAATGCACCAAACCCTCCAAGATCCATCGTATGCGCAACAGTCGAATCATTGGGACAATGGTTACCAAGATTTTGTGAATTTGGGTCCTAATCATACCACTCCTGACCTACTCAGTCTCTTGCAATTGCCAAGATCCTCACTTCCACCTTTCGCAAACCCTAGCATTCAAGACATTATCATGACAACATCTTCCTCTGTCGCCGCCTATGACCCGCTCTTCCATCTGAATTTTCCTCTGCAGCCTCCTAATGGGAGTTTCATGGGAGTGGATCAAGATCAAACTGAGACTAACCAAGGAGTGAACTTGATGTATGATGAAGAAAACAACAACCTCGACGATGGTCTTAACCGTAAAGGCAGAGGATCGAAAAAGCGTAAAATTTTCCCTACAGAACGCGAGAGAAGAGTTCACTTCAAAGACCGGTTTGGTGACTTAAAGAATCTAATTCCAAATCCCACCAAGGTTTACACTTACTTAAATACTAACTTCTTCTTCAAGTAAGAAATCTTCAGAAACTAATTAAACCCTTTTTTCTTATATCTCTAGAATGATAGAGCATCAATCGTCGGAGAAGCGATAGATTACATCAAAGAGTTGCTAAGGACGATCGATGAGTTCAAGCTGCTAGTGGAAAAGAAGAGAGTGAAACAGAGGAACAGAGAAGGAGATGATGTTGTTGATGAGAACTTCAAGGCTCAAAGCGAAGTAGTAGAACAATGTTTGATCAATAAGAAGAACAATGCCTTGAGATGCTCATGGCTCAAGAGGAAATCGAAATTCACTGATGTCGATGTACGTATCATAGACGATGAAGTTACCATCAAGATCGTGCAGAAGAAGAAAATCAATTGTTTGTTGTTCGTATCCAAAGTCGTTGACCAACTTGAGCTTGATCTTCACCATGTAGCTGGTGCACAAATCGGAGAGCACCACAGTTTCTTGTTCAACGCCAAGGTTTGTCATAAAATCTCAATTTAATCCATAGTCAGACACTATTAGACTAACTAACGAATTGTGATATAACAGATTAGTGAAGGATCTAGTGTTTATGCAAGTGCCATAGCAGATAGAGTAATGGAAGTGTTGAAGAAACAATACATGGAAGCTCTTTCGGCGAATAATGGTTATCACTGTTACTCTAGTGATTAAAGCGTTTTCATCTAGCTGGCTTATTACTTTGAATATGGATAATTAATAATCACATTAGTTATATTTTCGTATTATTGTTCTTAGCTTGTAGCTATGCCTCTGTTTTTACTTTTTCCTTGTTTTGGTTTAATCACATATTCCAATCATATCCCTCGAAACTTCTTAGATTGACTTTCTTGATTTTATATGTGAGAGTTCCATCTTTTCCATAATCTAAAACTGTTGTTGTTCTTAACTGCTTAACATATGTCTCGTTGAACTTATTGTTGACTCTTGGTCGTCGGACCAACAGCTAAATAGAGCTGTGCGTTTCGGCTCATAGTTAGTTTTTGGTTGGGCCTTTTCTGGTAAAGCCCAATAGTTTTGTTAGTGTAGCCCAACCAATAAGAAAAATGATTGCTTCGTGTGAGAAAACATCAAAAACATTCTTTTTAAATTATTATTTTTATCAAAATAACATTTAGATAGACATACTGAAACAGATTGTTTTGCCCCAACAAAAAAAAAAAACATAAACGGATGGGTAATAAATATAAAATAAACAAGGAAAACATCAGCAATGACGTGTATATTAATCTGATCTAATAAAACAAAAATCAAAATAATATGATTGGATCGTACATTTTACATTTGTCATTCAAGGTGGATAACAAATACGTCTAGACGGGTAGAACACGTAGTCCTCCAATTTAACACTCTCTTGCTATCAATTTTTTTTTTTTTCTTTGAAATAGATAGTAGATGATTCAATTTTATTTGTATATAAAAAATATGTTGTACGGTTAACTACTTATTAAAATAACAGTTTTCAAATTATAAATTCTGCACGTCGACTCATAGTTCATTGAGATGCTGCAGACGGTAACAAACTTAGCTCACAAAATCATATTTTTTTCTCAAATATACGTTTTCAATACTTTCGAAAATTAAATTTTAACTCATTCAATAACCAAGAAAATATGGGCGAAGAGCTTGCGTCCTTAAAAATTTTTATAAAGTAAATGACTATTTCAAACTTTGTTTCTAATTTTGACTTCATCGTAAGAACTTTTAAAGTATCTTTACATTTAATTATTTGACATAGGTTTCTTTTGACTATTTTTTCTCGGATAATTGAAGTTTAAGAGAAATTTTAGTAGATTAAGTTAAAGTTCTCGGATCGGTTTTGTAGAATTATGGCAAAAATAAATATTAAAATTAAGCACCAAGATAAAGAACTACACATCTATACATGTTTCCAACAGTAACGCAAATAGTTGACATCTATACACGGCCATCACATCTCTTCCAAAACTTTTCAACGGATTTTTTCTTAAAAAAACAGAGCTCACTCAAATTACATAAAAATTGTAGAAGCAGAGATTATCAAGAACATGATCTCATAAGCTCTTCTAAGTATTCAGCACCTAAATCCTCAAGAACCACAAGTGTTGTATTACTTTCTTGCGTCATAACAACACTCTGTTTTCTACTTCTTGACGACAAAGAAGAAGAAGACGAAGAAGATGAATAGGAGGAGGAGGAAGAAGGAGAAGATGTCAACGTCGAAGAAGAAGAAGATTTCTTCTTTCCTCTAGGACGGTTTCTCATGGAGTGTTTTCTCTTCAAGGCTATCACCGGAGACTCTCCATCATTGAGATTCACATTCTCCATCTTCCGGAGAGATTCTTCAACGACATCCGCGGGGAAATTGAGTACTGCGAGGCTGCCTTTCAAAGCGAAAGCCGCCTGATCATAAGCGAGAGCCGCCGCCTCCGCGGTGTCGAATGTCCCAAGCCACACTCTTATCCCTTTCCTCGTTGAGTCTCTTATCTCGGCCGCGAATTTCCCCCACGGCCGTTTCCTCACTCCTCTGTATGACTTCTCCTCCTCCTCGGCCGCCACGGTGGCTTCTTTTCCTTCTTCTTTTATGATTGATGATTCAAATGCAAAGAAGTCATCACAGTAGTTATCAGTAGGGCTAGATAAAAGGAAGGATTGGTCAAATGATTGATGTAAGAAACTCTCTTCCCACAAGAATGATTCTTGTGAGCTCCATGAGCTTGAAGAAGAGTTCTCCGGGGAAAACTCTCCACTTAAGAAGTTAGTTTGATATTCCATTTTCGATCTTTTTTTTTTCTTCTTGTTAACGGTTTTCTTATTGTGTCTAAGTGGCACTAAGTTTGGGAAATATATAGAACGGATTAGATATTTGAATTTGGGGGCTATTACACAAAATATTATTATTTTAATATATTTTATTTCAATAGGTCCAATATGACAATTAGGCTGCCTCCGAATACGCGATCACCATTTATCATAAAAACGGAAAATGGGGCCAACAAAAAGATAATTGGTGCTACAATAATAATATTCATAGAAAGAAAGAAAGTTACGTAATAGGATCTATCTATTAATATGAGATACACAGAAGTGGGTGAAATGTTCCACGTGGGACAAGACCAGGTTGAGTGTATGACGTACGGCGGCGTATTCCCGACAAAATAGATGAGCTCACCAGTTAGCGACACTTTGGCCTCTTCATATACTCTCTCGTCTCTTCTTGATCAGTTCAACTAATATAGTGATCAATTGCACATTTATGAATTTTGAAATTTCGGAATTATGAAAAAGTAATGAGACGTTGATTCGTAGAGTGATAATCCTAAACCGCTGCTACATTGTATCTTTTATAGCTAAATCGTTTATATAAGAACTGCATAGTAAAAATAGTTGTTAAACGTACCACTTACCATCACAAAAAATTAATTTTTAAGGTTTTTAAAGTGACAACAATTATTAGAAATATGTGGGCAAAATAGGTCAAACATGCGGCTAAATCGTTTTTTTTTTTTTTTTTTTT
>Ga0041059_1001341_pt1 | contig 19661 bp, 23 predicted proteins | sample AraColnosormetaG_FD_56232 | JGI IMG/M metagenome (GOLD analysis project Ga0041059, IMG submission 56232) | Arabidopsis roots microbial communities from North Carolina, USA - Col MF nosort | ecosystem: Host-associated > Plants > Roots > Unclassified | place: USA: North Carolina | collected...
TTAAATGTTAGTTGTAATAATTAAAAATTAAATAATTATTTGAGTGTTATTTATGTTCACAAAACTTTTGAATGGTATTTTTATCAAAAAAAACTTTAAAATTATGTTAATTATGAAAATTCTCTATTTAATTTTTTTCACCCAAATAAATAAATACATAAAAATGTCCAAATATTTGTGTGTTTCTCTTTTAATTATTGTTTCCCATTTAAAGTAAAAAAATCTGGTAGCAGCGTTACAATTCGCGAGAAAGACAAAACACAAGTTTCTTCTTCTTGGGATTGGCTATTTCCAGAAATCCAAGTCAATAATCAAAGTCCAAACAAAAAAATCCTCTCCCAATCTCCGCTTCACTCTTCTCATGGACGCTCTCATTGCTCAGCTTCAGAGACAATTTCGTGATTACACCATTTCTCTCTACCAACAGGTTTCAATTCCACAATTCTTCAAACCCAATTTCATCTCTTTGCTTAGCTAATTTAGCTCATATACACACTAGATTGACTCCTATATGCATAGATTCATGACAAAAGTGAAGAAAGATTGAATCTTTATGTAGATTTTTACAAGTTATGATTTTTAGGGATTTGAGTTGTGTAAAGGTTGGAACTTTAGATTCATGGGTTTGTGTTTTTTTTATGTGAAGGGGTTTTTGGATGATCAATTTACTGAGTTGAAAAAGCTACAAGATGATGGAAGTCCTGATTTTGTGTCTGAAGTGCTTTCACTTTTCTTTGAAGATTGTGTGAAGCTTATCAGTAACATGGCTAGAGCTTTGTAAGTTTTTGATATTCTCTCAGCTAGATCATCATTGCTTGTGTTGTCTTAAAGTGTGATTGTGGCTACTTCTATTTCAGGGACACGACAGGAACTGTAGATTTTAGTCAGGTAGGTGCTAGTGTGCATCAATTGAAGGGTAGTAGCTCAAGGTATGTATCATGTCTCGCTTTATATAAGTAGCAGAAGTTGTGTGTTGTTGATTGATGAAAAGCTTTGTGTTGTTTCTATGTAGTGTTGGTGCCAAGAGGGTCAAAACTTTGTGTGTTAGCTTCAAGGAATGTTGTGAAGCTAAGAACTACGAAGGGTAAGCGAGTTATGGTTTTCTCTTGGGACTCATTGGTTGAGTAATAATAGTCTCATGTTATGTTACAGGTGTGTGAGATGTTTGCAGCAAGTGGATATTGAGTACAAGGCGTTAAAGACAAAGCTTCAAGATATGTTCAATGTGAGTGTGAATAGAATCCATCTCTGTTTTTGGCTCTGCTTTTAATGAATCATTTTGGTTATGAGTAATGAACAAATCATTGACATTGTTGTTGTTGTTGTTGTTTCAGCTTGAGAAACAGATCATTCAAGCTGGTGGTATAGTTCCTCAAGTGGATATTAACTAAAGAGACTAGTCCATAAGAAGAAAAAAGATGATGACTTTCTTTCTTTAGTTTCTCTTCTAAATTATTTTGGATTTGGTGTTTGCTCAAAAACTCAATAAAATATGTGCAAAAAGAAACAAAAACAAGTGATGGTTGTTTATAAATCAGTAGTATGTATTGTTTGATCTCATCCGAGAAAATTGAAACCATTGGACTAATGAATGTGATGATAATATATATTGGTTTGCTTCTGAAAGGTTTGGTTTGAGTAAGATATAGTGATTACTAAGTAAGTCTTGACTAGTGGGTGCTTCTAAAAATTGTGTGTTTAGATCTTTTAGTTTCCCAAATTTGCCCATAATGTTTTCGTAATTATCTGAATTATTTGTCTCGAAGTTGACCTTTACTCAAATTAGTAAAAGTTTGGTAGTGACTTTCCAAATTTTTACAACCTGTCTCCTTATCAGAATATGAATATCGTAAACCCTAAAACCTAAATCTAAACCATTACCCATTCGATATCCGAAATGGACATTCTAAGAAAATATGGTAATTCTTTCAGGATAAATCACAAACCGCTTTCGACGAGATTACGGAGCATGTAGTTAATAAACGGGGAAAATGTCATTTAAATCATCACTTTACCATTTTCGTTGGTTTAAATCATGAACTTTGGATCTGGTGAATTAAATCTTTAATTTTATGTTGACTTTCAAATTAATCACAAATTCTTGTTGACTAAGCAAATTGAGACACAAATTCTTTTTTTCGATGTCGTCAATCGACCTTAAGACGAAATATTACTTTGAATTCGAAAAAGAAGAGAAATTCCAAAGAAGATGAGAGATTCTGAAGAAAAAGAGAGAAAAAATCAAAAATTTTGATTAGAAAGATTTCTAACGATGTGCCTTAATTGGCTTAGTCAACGAATTCGTGATTATATTGAACGTCAACATAAAATTGAGGATTTAAATCACTAGATCGAGATTTTATGCTTCAAAACCAACGGAAATGGTAAAGTGATGATTTAAATGACATTTATCCCGTTAATAAACCAATGAAACCAATAATTGTGGGTTGATATATCTTGAACTATTAATTTGGAGAGATTTGTATATAGAAATTTTATTTTAGGGAGAAAACTAGGTATAGAACTTTAGTTTTAGAGATATATAAAATTATAGATCGGAGTCATACTTTGAACTCTGGTAATAGTTTGGAAATAGACCCTTTTTTTTCCGAAATGGACATTTAAGAAAATGTGATAATCATTTTGGGATACATCACAAACCGGTTTTAGACCAACGTAGATTACCGATATAAAAGATACCAATAAAAAAATTAGAGATTAGGGAGCACGTAGTTAGTTGTAGACGCGAGTGTAGGAGATAACTATCTCTTTGCAAAATAGCCTTCATAGCTTCCGCAACAAGTAACTTTTTTCATCAGTCTCTACGAGTTAAAAGCTGAGCGAGAGCTAGACTCTCTGCAGATCAAGCTCAGCGATTCAGGCCCTGATACCTAAATTCAAGTTAGTGTTTTGCTCTGGTAAGCTGATCAAAGCTCTCATCTTTCTACATTCTTTTGATTCTTCCCCTATTTTCTCGAAAAAAGCTCACGATTTTTTACAATTTCAGTGTTTTCTTCTCACTCTCCTGTGTTTGATTCTTGTGGGTTTAACGTATTTGATGCTGAAACAGGTTCAATCAGATGAAAGTTTTCATCTTGGTGGCAAAATCCATAACCTTCATGTATGTGGTTACCAGAGGATTGATTCTGGTGTTTACTCGGTTTGCTAAGGATTTGGGGGTCTTTGTTCGGTTTCAGTGTCACTAAAAGAAACTTCTTTTATGACTGAGACTATTGTGGAGCATGAGATGGAAGAAGAAGCTGCAATGAGCTTGGTTTTGTTTTCAGAAAAAGTATGGCTTTGAATTGTCTCCTCATGATGATGATTCCATGGATTTAGATGGTGTTGAGTTGTTACTAGACTTGAGGGAAATGGTTTCTCAATCGGGTTTCGAAAAGTCTACTACTTGCAGTGGTGTTATTGCTCTGAGAAGTAATCTGCAGAGTAAATCAAGTCACAAATGCAAAATATGTGGCAAGAGTTTTGAGTGTTATCAAGCTCTAGGTGGTCACCAAAGAATTCACAGACCGATTAAAGAGAAACTAGTGCGTAAAAGGGAGTATACTAAATTTGATAATTCATTGTTTGAGTCCTTAGATGCTATTTCAAAACCATCAAAATTTGAAGTCTCCCAAGAGGAGAAGATGTTAGATTGTGTTTGAGTCGAAACAAGAGTTCAGTGAAGTATATCCTCGGAAGAGTAAGTTGCAGAAAAGACCTGAGAGTAGTAGCTCCTGCTATGAATGCAAAGTATGTGGCAAGATTTTTGGGTGTTATCGAGGTCTAGGTGGCCACACGAAACTTCACAGATCGACTAAGAGGGAATTAGCGAGTACTCAAGATGAGAATTCACTGTTAGACTCATCAGAAGCTAAGAAGATTGTTTCACAACCATCAAGCTTTAAAGTCTCTCAGGAGGAGAAGTTCTTACATTGTGTGGAGTTAAAACAAGACTTCAGTGAACCGCTTTCTCATTCGGGTGCATTACCATCTACTCTGAGAAGTAAATTGCAGACAAAAACTCAGTGGAAATCAAGCTGTCATTGCAAAATATGTGGCAAGAGTTTTGTGTGTTCTCAAGGTTTAGGTAATCACAAAAGAGTTCACAGAGAGATTAGCGGGAAATTAGCGTGTAAAAGGAAGTACACTGAAGACTATAATCCATTCTCTGACTCATTAAAAGCTAAGAAGATTGTTAAAAAACCATCAAGCTTTGAAGTCTCTCAGGAGGAGAAGATCTTACATTGTGTTGAGTTAAAACAAGACTTCGGTGAACTGCTTGCTCACTCGGGTTTCGACAAGTCTATTAGTTGCAGCAAATCGATCAAAGTGAAAAAAGTAGCGCGTAAAAATGAGAAAACTGAAGATAGTACTTCACTGTTTGGCGTGATTGACTCAGAAGCTAGCAAGTTTGCTTCACTACCATCAAGCATTGAAATCTATCATGAGAAGACCTTCCATTGTGTTGAGTCAAAACAAGACTTCAGTGAACTGTTTTCTCGCTAGTCTACTAGTTGAATCTTTTTCTCTTCTAAGTACAGAAGTTGCAGATGTATACTTAACATTTTCCTCTTGCTTGGTTCAAATACAGTTTCTTTGGTTAACTCATGTTTTCAGATACAGAACCAATCCAAAGTTCAAAATTGATTACTTAAACCAATTAATTGGTTTAGCGATTAGGGAGCACCAAGTTTATGATACGCGTGAGTGTAGGATATAACTATCCTCTGTCTTCTTTCTTTTGCATAATAGACTCATTAGCTTCCACAACAAGTAAATTTCTCCATTGTTGTCTGTCAATAGCTTAGATCGAAAGCGATACTACAAACTCTGCGATAAGTAAAAAAAAAGTGTTCTTTAAGGTCTTCAGCTCTTCGGATTAGGTCAAAACGTGTTCTTTCTCTTCCTGAGTCATAAAATCAAGTGAAGATTTTGTTCTGGTAAGCTAATCAAGCTCTCTGCTTTGCGATTATTCTTTCGTTTTCTTCCACATTTTCCCGAGAAAATAAACTGGAAAAAGCTTTAGACTTTTTCAAGTTTCTAGCGAAACATGATCACTCTCTTCTTAGAAATGTCTGATTTTGTGTGTTTCTTCGCGATCTTTGTCTTCTTCTCTGTTTTCTCGAGAAAATCAAACGGAAAAGCTATGAGCTTTGTTTCAATTTTCAGGTTTTTGTCGGCGAAATGTCTCAGAGACTTCATGGTTGCAAAACATGCGGGAGAAAGTTTGGAACTTTAAAAGGTGTGTATGGTCACCAGAGGATGCATTCTGGTAATCACAATAGAATCGAAGATGAGAATGGTTTGGAAAGGATTTGGGGTCTTAAGAAGAAGTCTAGGGTTTGCTCTGTTTCAGCTTTTGATCGATTCAAAGGATCTTCTTTTATGGCTGAGATTGAGAAACATGAGGTGATTGAAGCTGCATTGAACTTGGTTATGTTGTGTCAAGGAGTTTATGACTTTGCTTCTATCAGTAATTTGCCTCTAGGTGATGGTTTCATGGATTTAGAGCTTAAACCTTGTCCTTTGAGAAGGAAACTACAGAAAAAATCTCGCTCCAGTTATAAATGCAGTATATGTGAGAAGAGTTTTGTGTGTTCTCAAGCTCTTGGTAGTCACCAGAGACTTCACAGATGGAAACTAGTGCCTAAACCTGAGTACATTGAAGATGATAGTTCACTGTTAGACTCATCAGAAGCTAAGAAGATTGTTTCAAAACCATCAAGCTTTGAACATGCTCAGGAGGAGAAGATCTTACAATGTGTTGAGCCGAAACTAGAGTTCCACGAACAGCTTGCTCACTCGGGTTTCGACAAGTTTGATACTTGCAGTAAAATCAGGTTCAGTGCATTACCTTCTCCTCCAGAAGCTAAGAAGATTGTTTCACAACCACCAAGCTTTGAAGTCTCTGTGGATGAAAAGATCTTATATCGTGCTGAGCCAAAACTAAACTTCAGCGAACCGCTTGCTCACTCGTGTTTCGACAATTCTAGTAGCTATAGAAGCATAATATGTGGCAAGAGTTTTGTGTGTTCACAAGCATTAGGTGGTCACCAAACACTTCACAGATCGATTAAAGGCCAATTAGCGGGTACTGAAGATGGTAATTCACTCTCTGTGACTGACTCAGAAGCTAGCAAGATTGTTGCACAACCATCAAGCTACAAGTCTCAGGGGATATAAAAATGTCAGTGCTTTGATGTTTCCAAGTCTAACCAAAGGTTTTGAGGTTTCACATTATACCAAATATACTACAGAGAAAGGATAGATATGTGTTCATCTATATAGAATCTTCAGATTAGTTGAATAATAAGGAATGTGTATAGTTGTGACATTTTCCTCTCTATTGTTTCTACTTTATTGCTAGTGTTACAGACATGAAACAGAAGGAAAAAAACCAGGTTTTGTTATTAGTCTGAAACTATCATTGAGCTCAGTCTCAATTCCACCTTCATGTCTGAGATACAGAACCAATCCAAAGTGAAATTGATTATTTATTGGTCCACTTAATCCAAAAGGACAATTTTTTCGATTAAACCGGTCCGACCGGTCTGGTATTTTGTCCAATCCAAAGTGAAATTGATTATTTATTGGTCCACTTAATCCAAAAGGACAGATTTTTTCGATCAAACCGGTCCGACCGGTCTGGTCTTTTGTCCGGTTTTCAATAGAACTGCAAGAACTAAGAAAAGATCAAAACTTTGATTTTGTTTTCCATGGATTACAACAGTCAGTGGCAACAACCGCCGGCACCGGCGATACAGCCACCGGAAATGAATCAGTCGACGGCGGTTGATGCGTATTACGCTTCCTATTATGGTTACTACGCAAATCCAAACCCTAGTTCCATCTCCGATCTCCAAACTTATGAATCCTCAGCTATTGCAATTCCACCACCGCCTGGAGTTGTTGATTCTACGGCGGCTGTGATTGCGACGACATCATATGTGACTGTGGATACGACGCCGTATTATACTTTAGATATGAATGCTCAGCAGAACTCGGCTTGGCCTGTAAGTTGTTTCAGAAATATGAATGCTTTGATGAGGAAGCTATGAATTTTTCTCCGTTAAGTTGTGGGAATGTGGTCAAGATGATGTCTTTTATAGATTTCTCAGTGATTCGTTAGGATCTGTGTGTAAAGTCAGGTCCTTTGCAACAAGTTCTTGATGCATTAGTGAATTTCAGTTGCTTTGTGAGATTGCTCTGTTTTGCTTAGTCATCAAGTTTTAGTCTCTAGTAATTTTTGTTTGCACAAATCTCAATGTTTAGATCCTTCGATCTGTGAAATCAATGATTATTTTATGTATATCTTACCAATTCATTATGATCTGTGTATAAAGTCTAAGAGTCTGTCTTTTATGTATGTCATACAATGTTTGCTTTGTGATTGCTCTGTTTTGCTCTCTTGAGATTGATCTGTTTGCTTCTCTCGGTGTGCAAAGGATCAGTTTATACTTCAAATTTGTTCTAGAAAGGCATCATGTAGACTAGGTTACAAAACTACATAAGATCTGAAGAAATATTTTCGAAATTTTGTTTTCTTATGCAATATTTACTACCTTCCTGGTGTGCTCAATTTGATATTTTCTTGAACTTTTGTAATTGAGGATGAATCAGGATCTTATAGAGCAGTCTCATAGCATATACCCGCCTGATTTCTCTTGGACCGGCCACATAGTTCAAGCTCAACTTCCTGGAACGAAGAAGGGAAAGGTTGTTCGCTCTGCTCACTGTGAAGTTTGTAAGGTTGACTGTAATGGTCTGTTTACTGTCGTCTAACAAGGGTTCCTCTTTGTCTGGACCAACCGTTACAGCCCCTTTAATAGGACCACAAGAAAATCCGTGTACAAGCAAGGCTAGGAAGAGAGGTGCGGATTCAACAACAGAAGATCTAGAATCAAAGAGACGGAGAGTCGTGGAATGCGGGGTGTCAAATGAGTCAATTAGATTGTGTAGAATATGCAACGTAGTTTGTAATAGCGACATTGTTTACAACGATCATTTAGCCGGTCAGAAGCACGCCGCTAAGGCAGCGAAGGCCCTTGTAAATTACATTGACTCGTGAATCTTATTTCTTACGTTCATTGTATTGCATCATTACATGATTTCCTTATTACCTTGATTACATTAGAAACATGGGACGTACAAAAGAGTTCTTAAGGTAGACTTGTCTCAAGGCTCATGGAAGTTCCACTTGCTTAATATTCCATATGTCTTTGGCGTATTCGTGGATCGTCCGGTCACTGCTAAACTTGAATGAACCTGCTGTGTTCATTATTGACATTCTCGTCCATCTCTGTAATCATTTAACAGCAATTTCAAGGTTTGATATTTGAGTAAGTTTCATATTTTAGTCAACATTATTAGCTTGATGTTCAAAGAAAATGCATTAGTACTTACTTTCTGGTCTCGGTATGCCTCGTCGACTTTTTCTTGGCATTCGATGTAACTAGGAAAGTCTTTGCCAACTAGGAAGTAATCCGCTCGTCCAAAGCCTTCGTTTCCTTCCAAAGAGCCGATTAGTTCATCATAGCTATTTGAGCCAAAGACGCCGCTTCCAACGAACTTCTTGACTTCTTCAAAAGTAGGATCGGGAACAAACTGGAATGCCAAGAGCCAGGTCAAAAATCAAATTCTTGTTGATGCTAAAACAGAAGCATGGTAAGGTTAACTCTTCAAATAGTATATACCTTTCCCTCTGCTCTCTCCTTCCTGAGGTTCACAATCTGATCAGCTTTGGCACCAAAGAGGAAGAAATTTTCTTCTCCAACTTCTTCTCTAATCTCGACATTCGCCCCATCCAAGGTTCCAATCAAAACGCAACCGTTCATCGAAAATTTCATGTTGCTTGTCCCACTAGCTTCCATCCCAGCAGTACTGCAGAGAGAAACTCTTAGTCTCCAGCAAAAAGTATGAGTGCCATTGATTATAACCTTTCATAAATGTAACCGAAACATATTGTTCCTTGTGTCAGGATTTGTTTCTAAAGTTCTTATGAAAAAAAGAGAAACTAGTCCAGTTCATGGTTTACCGGTTATCTCAATTTCAATATTTTAACTTCATGGAGTTGTGACCAAAAACTATAATGTGACTAAGCCAAAGAAGTTTTTACCTGATGTGCTGAGAAAGCTCACTTGCTGGAATGAGCAATTCAGCAACACTGACATTGTAATCAGGAACAAAGATAACCTACATGTTTAGTTAACACTTCTAATTAGTAAGTGCCAATCTCCACAGATGCAAAAACCAGATAATTATTGCAGATTTTCCGTTATACGCTTGAGAATACGACTAATACAAGAACGTAAGTAGATATATACCTTAAGGAGGTCACCTATTTCTGGATCATGGTTAATTGTAGACGCAACATCTGTGATAAATTTAACAATTCTCTTAGCTTGCACATATGTGGCAAATGCTTTTCCCCCAAATATGCAAACTCTTGGAACAAATGCTTTCTCTCTCTCACTAGCACTCATTTCCTTCATCTTTTTGTAGCGGTAAACAATTCCCAAGATATTTAGCAGTTGTCGCTTGTACTCATGTATACGCTTGATCTGCAAAAAGTTTTCAATGCAAAAAGAAAAGAATCTACATAAGCTACTCAGAGTTGCGTAAAGGACTTCTCAAACCGAAAAACCCAAGCAAACAACTCATCAATCTAAAAGTAACCAAGATCCATTGGAACTGACCTGAATGTCGAACATTGCATCGGGGCTGACAGTATATCCAGTTCTTTCCTTGATAAGTGATACAACCTTCAACTTGTTCTTCTTCTTTGCTGCCCTCCACTCAGATTGGAGATCTTCATTATCTGCAAACTGGAGAAAGACCAAACAATGATAACCAATGTCGCCCAATAAAGATAACAGCATGTGAAACAACATTGAATCTGATAAAGTACATACCTTTCTTAGTTCCGCAACCTTTTCGGTATTTAAGACCCAGTCTTCTGTGCCTATCCAGTTAGTTATAATATCACTTAAATATGGGTTGCAAAAACGAATCCATCGCCTTGGTGTTACTCCATTTGTTTTGTTCTGAAATTTTTCTGGCCACAACTGCAAAAAATATAGAATATTGAACGATGAGAGTTGTGTTCTTCCCTGTAGAGCATTTTATAGCATCATGCTTCACTAGTTAGAATGTTTACCTGTACGAAATCATTAAACACGTCCTGCTTCACTATTTCACTGTGTATCTCTGCAACGCCATTTACAGCATGACCACCCACAACAGCAAGGTTGGCCATACGGACCATCTTGGGGGGTTCTACTGTTGGTTCTGGGATAACTTCGTCTTCCTCTTCCTCTCCAGCAGTTTTTTCCTCTTCTTGTTCCGTTTTCACGCCATTTTGAGCATCTTTTGCAGTAACTGGTTTGTTCACCGGCTTCACGATCACATCTGCAAAGGCAGAAGGCAACTCGACATTTTCCAAGATCCTCATTGCCTTCAGTTTTTCTTCAAGTAAGTCAGGATCCGCGGTGCCATACTCTGAAACAATTGTGCGAACTAGCTGCAATACATGAAAGTACAAATTAGACCCGATATGAAAAAAATAGAAGAGACATTTGATATGTTGTTCAGGGATGACCTCCTCATCAATCTTTTCGATAATCTCCACATGACGAGGAAGCAATTTCTCCATGAGTTCTAAACTCCACTTCTCCAGTGCCTCAGGCAAGACTGTATGGTTTGTGTATGCCACAGTCCTAAAAAAATTATTAACTTTTGAGAAACACGTTGCAGGTTTCATTCTTGTAAACTATCTTTTATTTGGGACAAGCACCAGAGACTAAATATAGGAACAAATAGACACATATGTAGCATGCCCGACAATTAGTTCAGTCATTTTTAGTACCTTTGTGTGATTTTCCAAGCGTCTTCCCAGCTTAGTCCTTTTAAATCCATTAGAATCCTCATTAGCTCAGGAATGCATAGGGTAGGGTGAGTGTCATTCATCTGCACTGCAACCTTCTCTGGAAATTCTTCCCAGTTGACGTTTCCTCCAGACCTTGTCTCAAAACGTGCTACGATATCTTGTAGCGAGGCTGAGCACAGAGTGTATTGTTGCTTCAGACGAAGAGCCTTTCCTTCAGTTGACTCATCTCCGGGGTAAAGCACGAAGCAAATCTAATTCCATCAGGAGGGAAGGGAAGAAAACAACCACTTTTCAGTATATACACATCAAAAGCTCGTTATATAAACAAGCACAAGTGACGCAAGACTAATCTCTCTGTGATAACATATTCATTTCTGCTGGTTCTCACTCAATTTTAAAGATATATGCACTATTCCAATTACTAGAAGGATCTTGTAAATAGATCATGGTCGAAAAAACAAAATTGTGAAAGCAACTTTAAATGAAACTTAATGAAGATACAAACCTTTTCAGCGTTGAATAGAGCTTCTGCTGCCTCAGTATGCTTCCCAGAGTTATATGAAGATAAATCAAAATCTTCGGAAGGAGCTTTTGTTGACCAGAGCCGCAGATTGATAGTTGTCTTAGTTTTATAACCAGGTATAGGAACATCATAAGCAACAGCAACAATGTCTTCTCCACCAATCCACCGTTTCTTACCATCTGATCCAAAAACCACTTTCCCATAGAACTTAATAGGATATGAGACATCATTTCTGACTATTTCCCAAGGATTGCTTAGCTGAAAGAAACAGGTAAGCCAATAAACATGTCCACTGCTCAGCATTGCTACAAGAGAGTACAAATTAGGAAATACTGTTCAATAGCAAACGCTGTATGAGAAAAGAATAAGAGAATAAGACCTCAAGCCAATCTTCTGCAGCTTCCTCCTGTCCATCTTTTGTAATTCTCTGTTTGAACAAGCCATACTTGTATCTAAGTCCATAACCCCAAGCCGGATAATTCAAAGTTGCCATGGAATCCAAAAAACACGAGGCAAGTCTCCCGAGTCCACCATTCCCAAGTGCAGGATCTGGCTCCTACAAAATGGAAGTGAAGTATCTAGCATCTCAGTACATATAAAGAAGATAACAGCTCTGTAAAACCAAACAATAGACTCGCAAAGACGATCATCTCTAAGACGTCTGTTAGTAATAAACATCGGTTAATGCATAATAATCAACATGGTTAACAACTCACCTGACTAGCCACGCTTTCCAAATCAAAACCAAGCCTCTTCAAAGCATCACCATAAGCGCTATTAAGCCCAAGGTTACCCACGGCATTCGATAAGGCTCTACCCTACAATGTAAAATAGTTAGATAACAACCAAGAACAAAATCACTCAAAGAAATGAGTAAAAACCAAAACCTGCAAAAACTCCATTGACAAATAATACGCTTGTTTCACATTCACTCTGTTGTAATACTCATAAGTTGCATTCCAATTCATGATCAAAGCATCTCTAACACTTTGCGCAGTCGCAAAGAACGCCTTTGGCAACTCAAACTTCTCCGGTGAAAACAATGGCGTAAACTCCGCGTGGTACTTGATACTCGAAGCTACCGAAGCAGCATCTGGCGCAAACGGATTCATCGAGCTAATAAACACTTCTGAAAATCAATCAACACAAAAACAAAATCCCAAGGAATACGAATCAGTTACTTCACAACATTCACTATAAAATTCAAATTCCGTACCCTAATTCTTATTAGAAAGCAAGTATTAGAATGAGACCTTGTTCGGAATCGAGAACTGCGTCGGTTACTTTGGCTTTCGGTTCGCTAGAGATAGATTTCACCGACAAAAAGGATCTTCTCGTCGGCGATGGACGCAAGTCTCTGTTTCTCGCCGGAAACATTCTCGTTCGCCATTTTCCGTCGTCGCAACGACGAGAAACGAGGCTTGATAAGGAATTGCATTGTATTAAAACCTCAGCTCCGGTTGATACACCGGAGATTCGCATCGTATCCATGAATCTCTGTGAGATAGTGGTAGAGTAGAGAACAATGGAGTGTTCAAGCTTTTTTTCAGTTTCACGAAGCAAATCTTATCAGTGAGTGATCAGTTGTAAGTGATCTGTGATTGATTATGCCACGTGACGTTGATATCCACGTGTCATGGTGTTATTGGATGTTGGGAGTGTACTATCCGTGACATTTCTCACTGGGTTTAAGAGGAAGAAGATATTTCTGAGAGAAAGTGACAATAGAAGTTATGAGCACCGTACACGTGTAAGGTTTCTTCATCGTTAATTTAGTGACTCGTTATAATAATACTCAAGAGTTTAGTGCTCACTGGTGAAAATTTAGAATAGTACTTGTTTCGGTTCAATGCGGTGAGATGAAGATATACTATTTTGACTGTGTATCACAGGCCTGGGCATTCGGGTATTCGGGTCAGATTCGTATTGGGTTTTTCGAGTTCGGATATTTCGGATTTGGAAATCTAAGATCCGTTCGGATATTTTAAGACTTTGAGTTCGGTTTGGGTTCGATCGGGTTTTTCGGGTTCGGATTCGGATTTACCCGGAATATTCAAAACTCAAGATTTTGTATCAAAATATATTCAAATTAGTTGAAAATACACAAATTTTTTTTTTGAAAACTTGAATATTTTCTATCCAAATCTATCTAAAAGTAGGTAAAGTACCCAAAAATATACAAAATAATTTAAAATCCAAATATTTTTGACACTTAACTTGTCGTAAATATAATTATTTCTAATAAATTACTTGATATGTTCGAGTTTAAGTTTGGATCGGATTCGGGGTCAGATTTTCGGATTTTGAACTTTAAGATCCATTCGGGTTCGGATCGGGTTTTATTACTATATTAGTTAAAAAAAACATTTGCATAATAACATAAACACATTGCCGTCAAAATCCAAGAACAATCCTTTATGTTACTTAACATTTAACAATGTGACCATATAATGATCTGTACAGATCCCATTGACATTGCTACTCCTAACATAAGTAAAAAGATTCGATTGATGTAACTTCGTGATTACACTAAAGAGTAATGCAAAAAAAAACATAACCTTTTTATTGAGTTTTAAGGAAAGGTACAAGAACAAAAACAAGATTACACTCCAATTGATCTACCTAGTCAAACTGGTTTCTACAGAAACAGAGCAACCATCACTCAAAGAATAGCATTTATCTATGACGAAGACTTGACTCGAAAATGGCCTAGAGAGTAGAGATAAACAGAAACAGAATGATCAAACCAAGAAAACACTCACAATGCAGTTATGTTACAAGTTCTACAACTAAAAAAAGGTTATCTTATTGGGTTCACAGAACATGCCAAAATGCAGGTTTTGGAATTAAACTAGTCTAGTCATAAGCAAAGAACTTTAGAAGACTTGGATTCTTTCATGACTCACTGGTCAAGGCTCCATTTTTAGTGGCAATGGAGGAGAGAACATTAAGCTTCCTTTTTGATGCTGGACCTCCTTTTTAGTAACTCTTTTGTCCCCTTCACTGCCCTCTGAAGAAGAAACTTCATTTTCAGAATCAGTTTCTTTTTCTTCTTCTTCTTCAAAGCTCTCGTTTTCCTTGGGAACGTATTTGATTTCCTCAACCTCATTCACATTCCCTTTCTCTTCTCCATTTCCTTCATTTGATCCGCTTGTCGAGTCATCTTCCTCACTTATAATACTTGACTCTGGCGTATCTCCATAAGCCTTATAGACGTTCCCATTCTCGTCAAAGCTCACAGTTTTCACCACACGGTTTGTTTTTCCTCCACTTCCTTTCACCAAAACCCTGCTCCCAGTTTTCGAACTACGCCTCTTTCCCTCATCCCTACACATCACGAGGGTTTCCTCTCCAACGTCAACTGAATCATCATCCTCTGCACTAGAAGTTAGGTCATGTGTATCTCCATAAACCTTACATACATTCCCATTCTCATCAAAACTCACAGTTTTCACCACCCGAGTTGTCTTCCCTCCACCTCCTTTCACCGAAACCCCGTTCCTAGCTTTCAAACTCTGCTTCCTTCCATTATCCCTGGACATCACAAGGGTTTCCTCGTCACCATCAACTGAATCATCCTCTGCACTCGAAGTTAGATCATGCCTATTTCCATATACCTGACACACATTCCTGTTCTTGTCCAATACAACAAATTTCATAACCGGAGGCTTCACTACATCACCTTCTATCACAACCCCGGTTCTAGACTTAGAACTAGCAACCTTTCTCTTATCAATAGAACTCACTGGAACTTCTTCACTATCATCACTCATGTCTGCATTGTTATCTTCATCCTCACTAGAAGTACCAAAACCCTGAGGCTTTTTGCCATTAAGTTTGATGCCACTACCAGACTTAACAACAAAACCATACCTTTTAACAACACAATCATCAACATATTGCACAAACCTCACCAAATCTCTGCTCAATGATCTCTTACTACTTCTTATCATTGGATCAATCCTACCCTAACAGAGACAAAATGATACTAAATCAAAGATCTGAGAAACTAAATAAACAGAACATTCTAAGGATTCACAAAGAGTTTAATACCTGAATTGAATCCAGTTGAAGAAGCAAGTCTGTAGCTTTCCGAGAAACAACTTTGAAAGGGAAAATGAGTTTCCCCGAAACCGAAGATTTAAGAGACAAGAAGCTAGCTTTTATCATTGCAAGCTCCTTGAGTTGTCTAAAGGATATGGATCTGTGAACAAGGTAAGAGCGGAAATGGGTTTGAATAACACGCGCCGCCGAATCTCTTAGTGTTGAGTGTCGATCTCGACGTTTGTCATAGAAAGATGAAAACTTGTTGAGTGAAGATTCAAGATCATCGATTTTGCGGAGAAGACAAGACAGAACAACTTGGTCGTATTCTCGTGGAACATTCTTATGCTGACGCAAAACACGGTTCTGACTTCTAATAACATTGAAGTTTTGACAAGAAGTCTCGCAGGAGCATTGAGTTTCTTGTTGATGATTTTGGAGGTAAGTAGCGACGAGATGGAGAAGATTATCCTCCGCTGGCGGCGGAGAAGGGTGGTTGGATTTGTTGCAGCAGTTTGGTGACGTGGCGAATTGAGGGGTGTTATTGTGGTGGTTTTGGTGGCGTGAGCACACGTGGTTATGGTTGTGGTGGTGGTGAGAAGCCATGTAATCGACGGCGGAGTCGCGTGACTACTAGATCGAATGTATAAAATGGCTTTGACCAAATCGGTCCCGTGAATAAGAAACCTTTTTAGAAGAAGAAGACAAAGAAACGTCACGTAGTGCTCATTGTTTATTACGACACGGCACGCATTTCGTCTTATTGACTGGTCGAACCAAACCGGATGTGTTCTGCACGAGTGTTATGCTACAAAAAAAATGAAAAATGGCTAAATCAACCCAAGCAAAATGCTTAATGAGGTTTTCATTTTTGGAAATATTAAACTAATTAACTAACAAAAAAATAAAAAAATAATTACAAGAGTTTAGTCAAATTAAAACCGGTTAAAAGCATGAAAGTAAAGCAATTTAAAATTTCAAACAAAGAAAAGCGTAACCACGAGAAAACGGCTAAAATCAATTCAAACATTTTGCTTTTTCACAGCATTGATCCGTGGCTGTTTCCGCTGGGTTTGCAATTTTTTATGGTGCTTGTTGTTCTCCGGTGGTTTGTTGCCTTTGGTGAGTTTGGAATTCGGGCGCGTCCCTTCGATGATGCTCCAGTGGTCGATTTCTGGTAAATCTTCTCTGATGTGCTGGCCTTTTCCTTAAGGTCGATTCATGTAGCTTGGAATCTGGTTCGGGTGACAAGTAGGGTTGGGATTATGCTCAATATGCAAGTTGTGGCTTTGCTAAGTGAAGGCAGAAGTGAGCAAGTTTATCATCTCCGATAGCGGAGGTGTGGTTGTCCCTTCATTTGATGCAGTCGTGGCCTTGTTTGTTCAGGTGGTGTGAGGAGAACCCTTGTTTGGACTGCATGTGATTGAGGACGCCAGAAGCCAGAAGGTGAGTCCATGTCGGTTTTTCTCGTAGCTTAACCAACAAGATAGTTGTTGTAGTTGCGGCGAAAAAGATGGTGAGGGGATTGGTGGGTTTCGTTGCAAGTCACGGTGGTTAACTATAGTACTCTCGGGTACTTAGATGGTGCTCGTGGAGATTGTTTCTCGGAGATGTGGTTGAGCTTCATGACTCCTCGGAAACACTGAAAGTTTAAGCTTCCATCAAACCGAATTGATGGTCTTCTTGCTCCAGGTTCTTAGTGATGGTCGGATCTGGCAGGGAAAGGTTCAAACCCAGTGTGTATGGTTGCTAGGCATGGGACAATACATCGGTAGAGCCATATGTGGTTTATGGTAAAATTAAATTGTTTAATTAAAAACCGAATTAACTCGTATACAAACTTTTAAATTTAAATGTTTGTTATTTAGATGTTTGTTAAGTTAAGCTTCATGCTTATTCGAATTTGGATTCATTTTGATCTTATATAATATAATTTTGAATATATTTTTAAACAGTTTAGCCGATATGAGACGTTGATTACACACTTTTTTTTATTAATTGAGTAATATATGTCTATTGTATACAAAAAAATCACATTTTTCTTGACTTTATGTATCATATGATAATTCAAAACCAAATCGAAACCAAAACTTCTAACTTTTTATATTATTAAATATGAAATATCCACTTCATAATTTTGGATATATTATGATCTGATCCAAAAAGAAATTGTGAAGTATATTTGGTAACGGGTCGGTTACCAAAAATCTAGAATGATATTTTAAGCCATCCTGTACAAAATGTATTTCAAACATACTAGTATTGATGTTTTTTTAGCAGTTTTTATAGATGAAAGTTGATCTTGCAATATTTTTTAACTAATTAATATGAGTGTTATGTGCAATGTGCATAATTAAGGAGTCAACAACAAAGAATTAAACTTCGAACAAACCATAAAGAAAATTTCACAACTAGCTAAAGTTTGTAGCTTTATCCTACTTTTGAGTTATCATTATAATACTAACTTAAGGTGTAAAACAGCTTTTATACCATAAAGGACAGAGAATCAGAACATAGAAAACGACAGATAGAGGAAACTCTGTGAAAACAAGCGTGGCTTTGGTCATCGAGCCATTTGTCCACAAACCAAACACATTCCAAGAACACTCCAAACAAAACATAAATGTTTTAAAGACAAAAAAATCCCCAAAAATTACAATAAACCCTACCACGACGGTGAAGTATACGGCGAACCAGACGAGTTTGATTCACTAGCAGAAGTTTCCACATTTTTTAGTGAAACAGAGCATGCCTTTTCAGGTAGATCCTTCATTGGAGTTAATGTTGGCGTTGAAACTTCGATTATATGATCGTTATCTTCTTCGCCGGAAGAAGAGGATGATGACTCACCGGTCTCAAGACGTGACGGTGAAGACTCAGGGGTTTCAAATGGTGTGGTTGGTTTACTTGTAGCGTCGTTCGAGTACATTGGGTTTGATATGTAGATGAAGTTGTCTACAGAATCGTTAACAATGGTTTCTTGAATCAGATCAAGAGAAGCTTGTAAATATGGTTCATGGTTATAATGGGTTTTGGTTGGAGTTTGAATAACGCCTGTGTAGAGAGGATTAGGAGAAGAAGAATTGATGTTAGATGGTGAAGTGTTGTCGTTGCTTGTTGTGGAGATGGCTTGGTTTAGAGTTGTGGTGGTTCTTGCGGCGGTGGAGACGGTGGTGGTGATGGGGAGGTTGAGGGAGTTGTGGCGGCGGCGGCGGAGTAAGAGAGAGCAGTAGAGTTCAGCTAGTAGGACTAAGACTAAGCTTAAGACCATGACTAAGCTCACTACCATTACCAATGTTGCTGCCATTATCACCTTTGAGGAGCTATTCATCTTTAACTCTTTGTGTGGGGATGTGTGAGCAGAACATAGAGGAGAAGGAGAAGAGTGGTTTAGGTGTAAGAACTAAAGAAGCAGGTTTTGTTTATTGGCGGGAAAATTGGTGCTTTTTCAGAGTATGTGGACCTGTTGCAGAGAGAGAAGGATTGGATACGAGGAACACGAGGTTCTCTGTTTTACGAGCTTTGAAAAAGAGAATTTGCACAATTGATGAGGAGGGTATTATTGTAATTTCAGAGAAGGTTAAGTGAGTGAAGGAATCTCAAAGCATGTAAATGATACTAGCATCTTGTGTTGCATTGAGCAAGAAGGTTACATTAAACTTGGTTACCTTGTGAAGAAAGTAATCATTTGTTTCAAGAACAAAACATAGATAGCGTTTTTGTCTTACATCTATACTATTAATTGGGAAGCATTTTGTGAACTACAACATTGTAAAGGTAATTTAAGACTAACTAAATGAATTTTTACATGGGTAATTTAGTAAATTAACTATTACTAATTAAATGAATTTAGTTTTCATAAAAATTAAGCTATTAATTTCGAAATTGTATATATAGAAACTTATTCAATTTTGGTAATATATTTTTAGATATTTCCGGAAACGAAAAAATCAATTTAATATCATCATATATTTTAGATTTTAATATATTTCCTTAAACTACACTAATAATTTTTAAAACATTTAAAAAGGTACCTTTCAATCTCTTAATGTCCACATAATAAATCTGTGAATTAATAAAAATTTCCTAATTTTAGAGTTAACATATTAAAAATAAATTAATTTATAAGATATTCTAATATTTTTTTCTTATCAATACGACAATACCTAATAAACCAATAATATTCTAACGAATATATATATATATATA
>Ga0041059_1001342_pt1 | contig 19625 bp, 21 predicted proteins | sample AraColnosormetaG_FD_56232 | JGI IMG/M metagenome (GOLD analysis project Ga0041059, IMG submission 56232) | Arabidopsis roots microbial communities from North Carolina, USA - Col MF nosort | ecosystem: Host-associated > Plants > Roots > Unclassified | place: USA: North Carolina | collected...
AAAAACAAAAAAAAAAAAAAGAAGGAAACTTCCACACTGTTATTATGCATGCATATAACTGAAGATTTCATTTTTATTTTATCAATACATGAGGTGAGCCAAAGATTTTTCTTCCATAGCTTCTGAAAGCTTTTTGTGGCTATAACTAACTGTGCATCTCTCTTTTTATGTTTGTTCACCTAACGAACTATATGCATCTCATGAACTTTAAAGTGATCATTATTCGTCCTCTAGTAAAGTCAATAATATTTGATATCCACCTTTTACAATAAAAACACTTAAAAAATGGAAAATGAGTCGACAAAAAAAAAAGGAAAATGTAAAGAAGAAAGAAAAATATTACAATTTGAGAATGATTAATATTTCTTTTTTTATATCCATTTTTTTCTGGCTATTTGATAAATATGTAGATAAATATAGGGATGAAAATCTAAAAACAATATTGTTCGAAAAGGACAAACAATAGTCTTGAGTTCCACTTTGTAATGATACAAACAAGAAGTGATGGAACAACACAAATTGCTTGGGATCAAATCAACTTAAACTCAACTTACAATCATTTTACTATTCATAATACCACGACTGGCAATAATGTTATTCTTTTGGGATAACTCTTCTATGTTTTCATGTTAGCATACTTATTTTGAACCGTAATATTCCTCGTTTATGAAAAATCCATCGTGAAATACACATCCTTTTGTAATGTGAACACGTTAATAGTAATATGGTATTCAATCCTCATTTTGTATCCGGCCTTCTGAAATTGGGATTATTGTATAACTGAGCCAAAATCGATACTAGTGTATAATGATCTGCTACGATTCTAGTATACTTCAAGTATACATTCATATATATGCTAATATAATTTTACATTCTTTTTCTTTTAATTTTAAAACAAACACTTTAAACAAAAGAGTGGTTGACAAAAGAAAAACACTCTAGTCGTGATGTAATGTAATATGACGATTGACGGATATGAAGTGGTGAAGATTCACCCACTTGATCTCATGGATCATTCTCATTTACACTATAGATATGCTTTCAATGACAATAAAATCCGGCATTTTACAAGTACCGTAGATTATAGTTTTGATTCCCAATTGAAATTCCTTATACTATATTTCTTAAAATTTTTATTTTTTCCCCCTATATATTCCTATTTGAAAGTATCTTAGATAAATATATATACAAACTTCTCTATATAAAGAAGTTCAATGAATCTCTCATCTCACTCAATCCAAACTCAACCCACAACGCTACACATTAAAAAATAAAAAACCTATGGCAACCATTTCCTTCTCTCACAACCACCAATCCTCCGACAACCGCCGTGGTGGATCCCATCACCACCGTCACGGCCCCGTCGTGGAAGAGATCGAAGGACTCATCAAAGTTTTCAACGACGGCTGCGTCGAAAGACCTCCCATAGTTCCCATCGTCTCACCAACCATTCACCCATCTTCTAAAGCCACAGCCTTTGACATCAAACTATCCAACGACACATGGACACGTGTCTACATCCCCGATGCCGCAGCAGCCTCGCCGTCCGTTACTCTCCCTCTCCTCGTTTACTTCCACGGCGGTGGTTTCTGCGTTGGCTCCGCCGCTTGGAGTTGCTACCATGACTTCTTGACCAGCCTTGCCGTTAAAGCCCGTTGCGTCATCGTTTCCGTAAACTACCGTTTAGCCCCTGAACACCGTCTCCCGGCGGCGTACGACGACGGCGTTAATGTCGTCTCGTGGCTAGTCAAGCAACAAATATCTACCGGTGGTGGATATCCTTCTTGGTTGAGTAAATGTAACCTCTCAAACGTTTTCTTGGCCGGAGATAGCGCCGGAGCCAACATAGCTTACCAAGTCGCCGTAAGAATCATGGCCAGTGGCAAATACGCAAACACTCTACACCTCAAGGGCATTATTCTCATCCACCCTTTCTTCGGCGGCGAATCAAGAACGTCTTCGGAGAAACAACAACATCACACCAAGTCATCGGCGCTTACTCTTTCAGCTTCCGACGCATATTGGCGTCTAGCTCTGCCACGTGGAGCGAGTAGAGACCATCCATGGTGTAACCCTCTGATGAGCTCGGCGGGAGCGAAGTTACCGACGACGATGGTGTTCATGGCGGAGTTTGATATACTAAAAGAACGAAACTTGGAGATGTGTAAAGTGATGAGAAGCCATGGGAAGAGAGTTGAAGGTATAGTTCATGGAGGTGTTGGTCACGCTTTTCATATTCTCGACAACTCGTCGGTGTCACGTGATCGAATCCACGACATGATGTGTCGTCTTCACAACTTCATACATCCATCATAATAATTCCCTAAAGACCTTTTTCTGAAACCTTTAATTGATTTAAAATGTTGTTCTTGAAAAATAATAAGAGATAAAAACTTGAAATGTTGTGTTTTTATTGTGGATTAAAGTAAGCTTTGCTTTGTAGTGTTTTTTCAGTGAAGGTGAATAGTATAAATTATGTAATACAATAGATGGACTTGTACTTTTAAGTTAAGTTATGTATCCAATGCTTGAATATAATCTTAGCTTGACCACTGTAATTTTATTTCCTATTTTGTTTATGAGAAAGATAGTTTTTTTTTTCTTTTACTAAAAAAATTTATTTTGAAAAGAGTTGGAAATTAGAATCTACCTTTTGTTTTCTAGCACTTCAATAATTTTTCTCATAGTTGACTTTGATAAATTTGCCTTCGTGACAGAGACCATACAACTATAAAATGTTGTAGTGGATAAAAAATGTACTATTTCATTACAGTTTTTAAAATAATAAAGGTCAGCCATCAAGATATATAAATCTTGTACTACTTACTCAATCTTTTGCTTAAAATCTTTGAGTGTAAGCTATTTTCACTGTAATATTTAACTATGTATCTAGATATTGCTTATTTATCCACGAGGTTAGGTTTTTGTACATTTCACACGATTTTTTTTTTTGGAATCGAGTCAAAAAAAGGAATTGACTCAAGTAATGTATGGTCATAAACTCCCAAATACATAAAAGAAGACGATATTTATTCTTCTTTTCTTTTCCTCCACTTTTTGACGGGGCTTTCTTCATATGGATTGTTCGGTACGAATCACTATTGATAACAAGGAAATAAAAAAGTTGGTATCAAGATCTGTAACTTAAATTCGATACGTGTGTGTGTGTATACCAAGTTGTTAATGGTCCAAAACACAAACCATTTTACCATCACTATCCCCAACCCGTTTTTATTTTAGTTCTGTTGGGCCATATATTACACATTGACTAGAATTTTGATTCCAATAATAGATTATTCAGCTAACGCAATGGTTCATCTGAAAATTGTTTTAAGCATAGTCAAATCAGCCAGTTGCTAACGAACGAATTTGTTTTTAATCCTAAATAGACTACAAAACTAAATGATCAAATCAATCAAATTTTGAAATACCATTACTCTTACTAAGTATTAATTAAAAAAACTAATTTTAGGTCTAAATTTATATTACGTTTATAATTAAATTTCTTTCTTCAAATGATGATCGGAATAATATTGCAGAATGTTGGAGAATATATGATTTTTAGAGAATCAATTAATATATGGCTAAAAATGTAAAACATATTATAATCTGGGTAAATTTTGTAATTTCAGGTTAATATTAAAGTCTCTAGAGCGACTAGAGTCTCTCAACATCGGCTTCACTTTTAAAACCCAGAAGAAAGCCCTAAAGCTCTCTCCCTCTCTCTCGCTCGCTCTCTAGTTCAGTCTCAAGTTATTCTCTTCGTGTCCTGAATCTGTGCACCAAAGGTTATCGAAAATGTCAGTGCGAGTTCTGAATCCTAATGCCGAGGTTCTCAACAAATCTGCGGCGCTTCATATGACCATCAACGCCGCCAAGGGTTTGCAAGATGTACTCAAGTCGAATCTCGGTCCTAAAGGAACAATCAAAATGTATTTTATCCTCTTGATTTAATCTGATCTATGTATATACTGTTCATTATCTTCAAATTCCTCATGTGCTTCTCACTCGATGCAGGCTTGTTGGTGGTTCTGGGGATATTAAGCTTACCAAAGATGGGAACACGCTATTGAAGGAAATGGTGAGTTTGATCTTTTAAAATCAATCTAGATCGTATTGATCTGTTAGAATCGAGCTCTGTTTTGGCTTTTTAGTGTTGAAGGGTGCTCAGAAGCCCGTGAATTGTGTCATTTAGTACTACGCTAGATAAGATAGACGAAAGGATTAAGATACTGCCGGATAATCTTTGGTGTTGATATGGGCTACTGGTATGCTCCTTTACAAGTTATCTTGGTTCGATGATGCTTACACTCTGATTTCTTAACTGTTGCAGCAAATTCAGAATCCAACAGCCATTATGATTGCGAGGACAGCTGTTGCACAGGATGATATAAGTGGTGATGGTACTACTTCCACTGTTATCTTCATTGGTGAGCTTATGAAACAGTCTGAACGCTGCATCGATGAAGGTAAGTCGCTAATTGTTTGCTGAGAGTTCGTTAGTTTTATACTCCTATATGCTTGTTTTTATTTTATTTCTCAATCTATGTGTTATTAGTGGGGACCAACTATTTGTATTCAGCGACATTGATTTGCCAAGTTTTGTTTATATTGGGTATAGAAAATGCACAACTGGTATCTAGTTTTGTAGCCAGAATCCTAATGAAGGTTTATACTGTATCAGGTATGCATCCACGAGTCCTAGTTGATGGTTTCGAGATTGCTAAGAGAGCTACTCTTCAATTTCTTGACAACTTCAAGACCCCTGTTGTTATGGGTGATGAAGTTGATAAAGAGATCCTAAAAATGGTTGCAAGAACGACACTAAGAACAAAAGTATTCTTCATTTTATGATTATCTTTCTTTTCATTTGATTTTTCTTTTCGTTTTCTAATTTCGATTTACTCTTGTGGATTGTGTAGTTGTACGAAGGCTTAGCTGATCAACTGACTGACATTGTCGTCAATTCGGTGAGTTAACTGTTCTCTAATGGAATCTCACTTATTCTTTTCATTTTTTTTGTTCACACAGATGAGGACTCATCTATGCACCAATATTGGTTTTCGAGCTTGTTTGTCTTCTAATTATCTACTTTCCTCACATTACAGGTTCTTTGCATCCGAAAGCCTGAGGAAGCTATTGATCTGTTTATGGTGGAAATAATGCACATGCGTCACAAATTCGATGTTGACACACGATTGGTATGTCTTGACTTAATTTATTGTAAAATAGTTCCCTCATTATAGGTTTATATATGAAATACTTGCCGGTTTATAGTATGGACCTGTTGGAAACACTGACTTAATTCTGAATTAGGTTGAGGGGCTTGTTCTGGATCATGGTTCGAGACACCCTGACATGAAACGACGCGCAGAAAATTGCCACATCTTAACTTGCAATGTGTCACTAGAGTATGAGAAGAGGTGTGTAATATAATTCTTTGGTCAATTTGGCGAAGAGAAAGTAAAGGCCTGGATGTTTCTGGTGATGTGGACTAATATTTCTATTTATCTATCAGTGAAATCAATGCAGGATTTTTCTACTCTAATGCGGAGCAGAGGGAAGCCATGGTTACCGCAGAGAGGCGATCTGTTGATGAAAGAGTTAAGAAAATAATTGAGCTGAAGAAGAAGGTGGGACTGCGACCATTTCTCCAAGTTTTATTTTAAAACCCTGTAAAAAATACTAATACATGTTTTATTTCTTGTGCAGGTGTGTGGTGATAATGACAACTTTGTTGTCATAAATCAGAAGGGTATTGACCCACCATCATTGGATCTTCTTGCTAGAGAAGGGGTAAGCTACTTCTGTGTTTTCTTGCATTTAAACTTATGTTACAAATCGCTGAAATTGTGATATTTAGGAACAAGAAGAAAGATACTAGGGAAGAATGTGTTATTAAGTGAATTGAAATTGCCAGTAATATTAAAAGAGTAGTTCCTTCGATATACAATAATCCATGGAGACGATTGGCAGCATTAGTTTTTAGTTCTGGGACACTGACTGAGCTTGTCTATTCTTTTGTACCTAATTTCTCTTGTTTAGAAGCTGTTGAATCTAATTACCTTTCCTCATGTGTCCAGATTATTGGTCTTAGAAGAGCAAAGAGGAGGAACATGGAACGTTTAGTTTTGGCCTGTGGTGGAGAAGCTGTGAATTCTGTTGACGACTTGACCCCTGAGTCTCTTGGATGGGCTGGACTTGTCTATGAGCACGTTCTTGGGGAGGAAAAGTACACCTTTGTGGAGCAAGTGAAGAATCCTAATTCATGTACCATCCTCATAAAAGGTATTAGGACGACTTTTATGTCTTCATTAAGTTTTGATGGTTCATTTGTTCTTTTAGTAGTTTTAGTGTTCATTCATGAATTTCTTGGGTTTTGTAGGGCCTAATGATCACACTATTGCCCAAATTAAGGACGCTGTTCGTGATGGTCTGAGATCGGTCAAGAACACCATAGAAGACGAGTGTGTTGTGTTAGTAAGTACCTTATATATCTTGAAGTTTTTTTGTTAACATTGCTTTATGTTTCTCCGCAATATCAAAGAAATTGTTAATTCGTGATCAAAACCCTGGGTAAGGTTAGCATATAGACCTATTGTATATGTTTTGCGTTATGTTAATGTGTGGTTGCATGTTTCTGTAGGGAGCAGGAGCTTTTGAAGTTGCAGCAAGGCAACACTTACTCAATGAAGTCAAGAAAACCGTTCAAGGGGTAAGTTGATTTCTTCACTCGTACTCTAATTCTCGCAACATTACTTAATGCATCCCAATATTCTAAATTGCTAATACTATCATGAACATTGCAGCGTGCCCAACTTGGCGTTGAAGCTTTTGCTAATGCCCTTCTCGTGGTGCCTAAGACACTTGCAGAAAATGCAGGTCTTGATACCCAAGATGTGATCATTTCTCTTACGGTATGCATTCATCTCTCTTATCATCTTCTGCAAACTGAAATCAATTGTTGAAGGAACAAAGAATTAGAATTGCTCATTGTGATGCGCTTATGCAGAGCGAGCATGACAAAGGGAACGTTGTGGGACTGAACCTTCAGGACGGTGAACCTATTGACCCGCAGCTTGCTGGTATTTTTGATAATTACTCAGTGAAACGCCAACTTATCAATTCAGGGTAATGTTCGACCCAACTAGTCAATTCTAATAAAAGCTTTGGGTTTCGGTTGAAACCATTTCAATAACCGGCTATTTGTTTGTGTTGCAGGCCAGTGATTGCGTCGCAATTACTTTTGGTGGACGAAGTGATTCGTGCAGGCAGAAATATGAGGAAGCCTACTGCTTGAAGTCCTTTGCTTTTAACTTGGTTTCTAATTTGTAAGCACCTCAAATTTTGTTTCTTGGTGTAAATCCTGAATATTGTGAAACATATGTTTTTTTTTTCTTTTTGGCAATGAAAAACATATTTGAATCTGATCTTTAGATGTAGTGGATCTTTTGCAAAATGATAAAAAATAGTAATACAAAATCTATTTGAATCTGATCTCTAGATTTAGTGAATACACCCATATTTAAGAAAGGCCACAGTTTATTTATAAAAAAGGATATATTTTGGTTCGCAATGAACAAGAAACAAAGCGAGGACATTATATTGGTCGTACTCAAATCTTTTGTTCAACAAACATCTATATGGCCGAGGCTGAGACTTTACCCTCTTCTTGAACCATATACGCTCTCTTCATTTCCTCCAAGACATTGTCATTGGTGCTGCAGAATCAACAAAATAGTTTCATGGTTAGACAACATTTAAGCATCGGCCCAACAAGGGAGACGTTCATTAGGGAGTCACATAAAAAGAACTTGTGCACCAAGAACAAGACTGTGCTACACCGATATAGAAGATAGTTATTACTTCTCTTTTATCGCAGTATCAAAGAATCATCAATCATCCCCTTCTATAAGCTTATATTTGGTTACATATATATACTAGCACTGGTACGTCATGATAACGTTATGCATCTCCTAACCACAAGTTGTCTCATTTCATCATATCAGACTTACCAGTGAAGGGTATTAAGAAAGAATAATCAAAATCAGATGCCCCCATACACAACAAATCTTTATACGTAACAGTGAAAAAAAGATGACACCTCTAATGGAAGGAGCACTAAAAACTCGAAAAACTTACAATTGATGGAGGCAAGTGTTGAGCTCCCTAGCTTGCTTACGACATGTCCATACCACAGAAAAAGTTCTTCCTGTTGCGCATTGAGCATACTTGGAGACGTACTGATCACATTCCATTAATGCCTTTGCCTTCATCTTGCTACGCAGCGCTAATAACAAAGTATATACATAATCAATCAAACAACCATTTAACAAAAAAAAACCATCACCATTTCAACTTCAACACAATCTATAAGCTCAATTCATAGAAGCAATTTGACACACTCAATGAGAGCTTGCTAGATCAGATGCAAAATATGGAGTTACTACCAAGGGTTTATGAGAACCCTAATCCTCAATCTAGCAAAAGAATCTGCGTCTATGATAAGAAACCAGGCTTAAATAGTATCGATATGGTTGATCTCATTTTCGAGGCAATAAAAAAACCATTTGGGGGTTTAGGGTTTTAAAACATAGCGAGATGAAGAAGTCACGACATTGTCAAATTACCTTCTTCGACCTTCTTCTTCACGTGATTTTCACGAGCTTGCTCCACATAGCTACCCATTGACGACGGACCTTCGAGCTTTTCCGGCCTTCTCCGATCAATTCGATCAAAAGGGCAAAGGGGACTAGAAATGGGTTCAGGGCAAAGGGTAAATCCGTCATTTACCCCAAGGAAACTTAACTTATATTGCCATTTTGCCCCCTTAATATTTTTGTATTATATGAATGACCTTATTAACTTATGATTCGTCACATTTCACCCACTTCAATTTAAAATTATGGACGAGAATTAAGTCCTTTGACGGTCAACAGATTAGCACGTGTCGTATTTTAATTGGGTCGTTGCCCCTCTCTCTCTCTTTACTCTTTTCCCATTTAATGGTCACGAGACCGTCTCCCCCAAATTTCTCACTTCCCCTAATTTCGCTTCGAATTCAAAAGCCCTAATTCGAAAATTCCCATTTCTCAAGGTACGGTTCCGATCTTCCTTGCTCATACTTCGACAATGTTTTTTCTGCTTCTCGTTTTCTGCGTTTATTGTTGATATGTTGTTGATCTTCGCGTTTTGGTCATCACTTCAAGATCTGTAGGATTCAAAGTTCGTTCTATCGATTTTGGATAGATCTAGCAGTGTAAATCGTTTGTCAAAGTTTTTTATTCTTTGGGTGCGTGGATTAATTTTGTTAGAGATGATTGTTATCGTTGCTCTTGAATGCAAGATTGTTGCAGCATTACTGAGTTCTATTTCGTGCTCTTTGTTTATTGCTGCTGCTTGATATTTTCTTGTTGAAAACAGGTTTTTAAAAGAGTATTGCAAAGATGTCTTCTGATTCGTCCCGGGAAGAGAATGTGTACTTGGCCAAGTTAGCCGAGCAAGCTGAGCGTTACGAGGAAATGGTTGAGTTCATGGAGAAAGTTGCAAAGACCGTGGAGACCGAGGAACTTACTGTTGAAGAGAGGAATCTCTTGTCTGTTGCTTACAAGAACGTGATTGGTGCTAGGAGAGCTTCTTGGAGGATTATCTCTTCCATTGAGCAGAAGGAAGATAGCAGGGGCAACAGTGATCATGTTTCGATTATCAAGGATTACAGAGGCAAGATTGAAACTGAGCTCAGCAAGATTTGTGATGGCATTTTGAACCTTCTTGAGGCTCATCTCATTCCTGCTGCTTCTTTGGCTGAGTCCAAAGTTTTTTACCTGAAGATGAAGGGAGATTATCATCGGTACCTTGCTGAATTCAAGACTGGTGCTGAGAGGAAAGAAGCTGCTGAGAGCACTCTTGTTGCCTACAAGTCTGCTCAGGTTATCATCTTGTTTCTTCTTCTTAACCATATAGAGTGCTAAGATAACATGTTGTCTCATGCTATTGGTGTTTGTGTTTTTATGTAGGATATTGCTCTTGCTGATCTGGCTCCCACTCACCCAATCAGACTGGGGCTTGCTCTTAACTTCTCTGTTTTCTACTATGAGATTCTCAACTCATCTGATCGTGCGTGTAGTCTCGCAAAGCAGGTCTGTGTTACTTTTTCATTTATGCTATGCTTTCTGTCATTAACTAACAAACCTATATTCCAACTGTTTTGCTTGATTAAACTTAGCACATAAGAGGTTCTTTTTTTCTATCTATCGTTCATAATGTGGCAAAAACGTGTTACGTAGTTAACTTGTTACACTTCCATGTGGGTAGACTTTCCATATGTTCTAGTAATGGTTTGTAGATTGCTTACCATAGCCTGACCGATAGGGTTGTAGTTAATTTTGATGATGGGCAGAATTGGGAAACTAGATCCTGTGAATGGTTCCATACACTAGTGAAATTTGGACAACCTTCACATTCGGATTCTAGTTTGATTCAAGTACCTTTTGTTTAGTTACTAATATGATTTTTCATGGTGGTAGGCTTTTGATGAGGCAATCTCGGAGCTAGACACATTGGGAGAGGAATCATACAAGGACAGTACATTGATCATGCAGCTTCTCCGTGACAATCTCACCCTCTGGACTTCTGACCTCAATGTACTTGTCTCTCTTTACACTCATCATTGTTAGCAATATCTTAGTGATTGCATCATGCAGTTAAGATTCTTGTTGGTTTTCGCATAACATTTGTGTCTAATATCTAATCTCCAGGACGAAGCTGGTGATGATATCAAGGAAGCCCCGAAAGAGGTGCAGAAAGTTGATGAACAAGCCCAACCACCACCTTCGCAGTGATAAAATCAGATCCATGGAATGATTTGCAGACAAAAAAATATATGGCTTGGTTCTGTGTTTTTAAACAGAAAAAAACCTTGTAGTTTCCTTAAACATGGGCTGTAGTTTCCTTAAACATGGATTTGTAGTAGTAATTGTAGCTGCATGATTTGGTTATCGATGGTTAAAACTCTTTGTGTGCTTCTCACATGTTTTGGTTGTTGTCGTTGTTGCCGGTTTCACTATTAGACTGCATTGCATTACATGGTCCGGTCTAAAAGTTGAAAACTTGCTTCCTTCTCTGATTGGGGTTTAGTTGTCTTTTAGATTATGCTTCTCTAGGTGGAATGTTCCCCAAATGGAATTGGTTAAGACTCAAGAGAGTTGTTCAATGAAACGAAATAGAAATGGAATTTCACAACTTTAAACGAAAGATAAAGCCTCTTTCGGTTTGGAACAACTGTTAGGTAACACATATAATGGAATTACAAATCATAAATCCTCCATGACCATAAGCTAAAAAGTTGGATTAATTAATAAATGACATGGGAATGGGAGGTAACATTAACTGGTCCAAAATAAATAATTAATGTAATGACACATTCACATAATAATATCTCGAATTGAAATCCCACCGAGAGTGCCCTGCTTTTCCACTGAGTTTCTTCATATATATCTCTTTCTCTCTCATTTGTAATTGTATCTCTCACTTTTGTTTCAATGGCTTCAGCTACTTCCGTCATAGCCTGGTCATTTCTCTTTCTATTCTACCTCTTTGTTTTTCTCCATTACTGTTTCTGACTTGTGCTATTGCTCCTTCGTTTGATTTTTTGGCACAGGGGTTCTGGAGAAGATGGGCAACTAGGACTTGGAACCGATGAAGAAAAGGAATTGGCTTCCGTCGTCGACGCTCTTGAGCCTTTCAACGTTCGCTCCGTCGTCGGTGGTAGCCGCAATTCCCTCGCCATTTGCGATGATGGCAAGGTTACTTATCCAATTTCCTTTATGTGTCCTTGTTGTGTCTTCTTTGGTTGGTTTCGCTTAGAACTAACTAAAGTACAATGCTTTGCTTTGATTTTGCGATTTGATTCTAAGCCATGTCTTTAAGATTTTCTTAGTTCGCTTTACATAGGGTTTTTGAGATCTGTAGGACCAATTAAAAAGGGTTTAAAGCTCGTATTTTTTTTCTTGTCCTGAAGTCCAACTAAAATGCAACCAATATGTTTGTCTGAGGTTACTCTCGAATAGATCATCAGACTCTGGTTCTTGTCTCCATGGTGTAGTTTATGATTGATGTGTCACCAACATATAGAAATAATATGGTCTCTTAAATGGTTTCTCAGCTGTTTACATGGGGTTGGAATCAAAGGGGTACATTAGGACACCCACCTGAGACAAAAACAGAAAGCACCCCAAGTCTAGTTAAGTCTCTTGCCAACGTCAAGATTGTTCAGGTAAAACTTCTTACAATTATTTAAGTATTTTTGGCTCTAATGCTGTTTCCTCGTTGTGATTTACTCTGAATTGCCGTTTCTGTAATTGATCATAGGCAGCTATTGGTGGCTGGCATTGTTTAGCTGTCGATGATCAAGGCCGAGCATATGCTTGGGGTATGCATTTTCTCTCTCAGCTTCTTTCTAATGATTGTGACCTCAATGATCTTAATGATCTTAAGTTGTTCACCTTTTTGTTATATAATCTACTTAGGTGGAAATGAATATGGACAGTGTGGTGAAGAGCCTTCCAAGGATGAGACAGGTAGGCCTGTGCGGAGGGATATTGTAATACCTAAGCGTTGTGCCCAGCAACTTACAGTCCGACAGGTTACTTATGCTGCTAACCTCTCTTCATTTACCTCAATTTTTAGTTCTCTTTTTTTCCTGTCTAAACCATCTGTTCTCGGGTTTGTATGATTAAAATAACAGGTAGCTGCAGGGGGTACTCACTCTGTGGTTCTAACCCGTGAAGGTTATGTATGGACTTGGGGTCAACCGTGGCCTCCCGGTGACATGTATTATCCAAATTTCCTTTCGTTTATGGATACGACATTTGCATTTTCTTGTCTTCTGTTGGTTTATATGGTGTTTCCTGTGTATCGCAGAAAACAAATTTCTGTTCCTGTAAGAGTTCAGGGTCTTGAAAACGTTCGTCTGATTGCTGTGGGAGCATTTCATAACTTGGCTCTGAAAGAAGATGGGACTTTGTGGGCTTGGGGTAATAATGAATATGGACAACTTGGAACTGGAGACACACAACCGAGATCGTATCCTATTCCTGTCCAAGGCCTTGACGATCTCACTTTGGTATGTAGTCTAAGACTTCTGGTTTAAGCACTCATTATTATAACTGATGCCTTCAGATATGTGAACTATAAAGGCCTATGTTAAAGTTTAATTCCTCCTCTGAATTCATGTTAGGTTGATATCGCTGCGGGTGGATGGCATTCAACAGCTTTAACCAATGAAGGAGAGGTATTAGAAGTCATACATTCTCTTACTAATCTAGGGTCTCACTTTTTATTCCATCTGGCTCTTGATCGAGTCATTACTGGGTTGTTTCTGAGCTTGATGTAGATCTTTACTCTAAAAATGTTGTAACTTGGCTATGTCCAATATTAGGTTTATGGTTGGGGAAGAGGAGAGCATGGAAGGCTCGGGTTTGGTGACAATGATAAGAGCAGTAAAATGCTTCCGCAGAAAGTTAATCTCTTAGCTGGAGAAGACATCATTCAGGTAAAAAGTACAAACCACCAGTTCTTGACTCTTCTCATAGCTTTGAAAGCTCTTATTGTTTTTTTTCCTCTCAGGTCTCTTGTGGCGGAACTCATTCAGTCGCTTTGACAAGAGACGGTAGGATCTTCTCGGTAAGTCCTCTTAGAGAGTATAAAACATTGTTGGTTAGAAACCCAAAGTCAATCTATAAACCTCTCCTTTATATTGATTCCTGTGATCAGTTTGGTCGGGGAGACCACGGTAGACTCGGGTATGGAAGAAAAGTAACTACGGGACAACCATTGGAGCTTCCTATACACATTCCACCACCAGAAGGACGGTTCAACCACACCGATGAAGAAGACGATGGAAAATGGATAGCTAAACATGTAGCTTGTGGTGGCCGACACACTCTAGCAATTGTGGAATGGAAGTATGATCAGGAGGAAACAGAATAACCATGAAGAAGATAGAGCGAGCAAAAAAACAAAAACACAAGAGGGACTCTAGAGATAAGCATTTGTTATAGAGAAAAGGGGAGCAAAAGCATATGGTTAAGCTTTTGACACTCCCATGAATGATGAATCTATATGAAAGAGGAAGAACTAAATATAATATCATCATGATTTTGTTTTTGATAATATAAAATAGATTGAAAAAGAGAAACAAATAAGAGGAACCTTTGAAAGGATGGTTTAAACCTTTAAACCTTTATTGATTCTCTCGGTTTAAAGGTTTTTCAACAACCTTTGACAAGATGAGGAACACAAATAGGGAAGATATACTTTGATTTTCTTGCTTGTCTTTGTCTTGATCTCACCCATGAGAAACATCCAGGTCCTCTCTTCTTCTTCTTGGTCTTCTCTTCTTCTTCTTGTTCGTCTTCTTCTTCTTTATCATCTTCTTCACTCATATCTTGCTTCTCTTCTTCTTCTTCTTCTTCATCTTCTTCGTTGCTCATATCTTGCTTCTCTTCTTCTTTTTCTTTCTCTTCCAACTTCACATCCTTCAAAGCTCAAATAAATCTTCATTAACATGTAATATCTTGAGAAGAACAAGGCTTAGATATATAATATAGATAAGACTTATTTTCCTTACAAGTGTTTTTGGCCTTTTGGCAAATTATCTACAGTTTCATGTCCAAAAACAGCAATTGATAATAGTTATACAAACGTAAATCATCTCTTTTCTTTCTCAAAGGTAAAACCACATGTAAAGTTGGGGACTGGTGAGACTTGATGAAACAAACTTCTAAGGTCTCTAATCGAGTTTGAATAGAATGAGATTGCTATCAGTGCCTTATCAAGTTACAAAAACTTACTCCTAAATAACATGTTACTCATAATCATAAGAGTGACTATAACTGTATATTTAGATAAATGTACAGAGAAAATACAGAATATGGATGGTAGTCACGTGAGTTGGAGACAAAATCATGAAATGGGGCCTAATGAGATATATTTTCAAGAAATACGGTTTTGTGTTTCTATGATTAATACTCTCATATATAGTCATAGACGGTCATGTGTACTATGTTTCATATATCATGAAAGAATCTTAAATCTTAAAATGAATCATGTAACATATCTACAAAAACAATAATAGAAGAGTTTTATCATTGTCTCTTTCCATGAAAACATTTGGTACTATCATTTCTTTGATGCTTTTCTTATCTTGCGAAAGAGTATCTAATTATTGATGCATATGCACGAACAATTCAAAATTTTATGCAATTATTATTTTTTTCCGTACCTTTTCAATTGCATGGACCTCACGCTAGCGACTAAATATTTCTCACTTTTTTATTAAAAGTTTTCATTTTTTTCTCTCTAAATTATAATTTTACCAAATTAATAGATTTTTTTTTTTGATTTGATACTGTTTTTCCTTAATATTTTAGGCTACGGTAAATATTACTGGATTTTGTTAGAGTAATCCTTGGTTAAGAAGTTTAAATCAAACTCAAATAAACATAAATGAAATAAATTCTTTTTGAATTACTGTTATATTGATATTATATATACCTGTTGTTGACCTTTCACTTTGAGATTGATATCCACTGGCCAATCATCAGCTTCCACGTGTCGTTTTAACGACCTTTCCATAATCGGAGGCGTTTTTGCCGGACTAGGGCTACCGGAGCTAAGATCCACCGACGTCGTACTCTGTATGCCCACATCTCGCTTCATCCCCACAACTTTCTTTTCCGCTAAAAACACCCCCCCATAATTTACTTTTGATCAGCAAAACCCAATCAAGAACAAACTTCAAGAAACCTAAAAAAAAATCTAAAAGATGGGACAGAGTTAAAGTCAATCACCTAGAGCAAGAAGTTCAGGATCAGGAGCATAAAGATCCTCGTGAATGACTCTAACGTTAGGATTATTATTTGGTTTGTTTTGAGCAATATTATTCATCAATGGATTGGGACTAGGGAAGTGAAGAGGAGCAGACATGGTTGATAAGTTTCTGAAGGATCTTGCACTTAATGTTTTAGCAGACAAACACTCCATTGGTACTTCTCCAGACAATGGATTGCAGATATATTTCTCTGCTTCGTTCCACTTCGAATTCAATGCAAACCCTTCTTGTGCTAACCATTCCCTGTTATTGTACATTGTCTTTGCTTGTAATGCTGCTACAAACAAAAGAAACAAGACAAAACACATTTGGAACATTACTCTCTTGTTCTGTCCTTTCGAACGTTCAATAGGAGAAAAGCAAAAACTTACCTTTGAGTGCATTGGTGAAGGAATATGTTGATGGGTCAATCTCTTCTGTGGTAAAAAGATTTGAAAATTCAAAAAATATTCAGAAGAAGTAATTCTCATAAACTTATTGGGACAAAGAGAGAGGTATTTATAAAACCTTTGAGAGTGTAGCCAGGAGAAGAGGCAGTACTAGAGATGTTGTTGAAGTTTGTTGTTCTAAAAGAAGACTTGTGGTGATCTTCTCGGAAGCTTCCAATGTATGAAGCTGAGAATCTTCTTGAACTCGGGTTTTCGCGGATTAATCGAGCTCTTCGATCCCATTCTCTTAAGTTCATAAACTCATGCTCATCTCCTCGCAAAGCCATGGAAACGAGATGTTTCTTCTTCTTTAATTTTTTGAAAAAGCAAAAACTTTTGAGCCAAGGAGGGAGAATGAAGAAATCAGGCAGTACCTATAAAAAGATGTTTTTTACTTTATGAAAAAACGAATTATTTTTGTACCTTATCTTTTTCAAAAGTTTTTATTGGTTACTCATATTTAAATTCTTTTGTTTTTTCTTGAAAGATTCAAAATATATATATTTTTAAAAAAACTAGAATATATAGAGGTTGTTAATCAAATTGACTGCTTGCCCTGTATTTTTAAAAAAATACAGTATAGCAGTTTTGTTTTTTCTTGGGTGTAATCCATTTATAGGAATCAAACTCACTTGGCATTTTCTGATATTTTGTAGTAGTTTTTAAAAATATGGTCCTTCTTTGTTCTCAAAGGTTTTGAGTTCAATTTCTTTTTTAAAACATATATTAAACTGCTTTTAACAAGTTGGTCCAGTCGATATTAGCTTAATTGAACAATTTATATTGCATTAATTTCTTATTGAGAGACACCAAATGCAAAAAACAAATGAACGAATTGTCAAACATTGGTCATTTGGACGGAATTACTGTTGTTGAAAATTATATTTGCATATTTTTATTTTATTTTATTTTAGCTCGTAGTTTTCAAGTGACAGTAGTATTACTACTGGTACACACTATTTATGAGTTGAAAAAAATGGCACAGATTTTGGAACGGTGGACACAAAATCTTTTAAGAGTGGTTAATAACCACATGTGATTTCACCAAATATAATAATGTTCATTGATATGAAATGTTGAAATCCTTTGATGTAAATAGAAAAATTTGAACAATCTGATAGAAAACGACTTAATACTAACTTTAGTTGGTCGATACATTAAAGGAAAAGTAATGCAAACTAGTTTGACTTGTCGTAGTTGCAAGTGTTTTTCTATCCGACCGCATACTTAAAATCTTCTTAGGATTCGATCTTCCTACGTAAATTTAGGGTCCTTAAGATTACATTATGAATTACGGTTCATTAACTTATTTGTTGGTGGACTTACAAAAGAAATACCGATAACTAGAAGTTTCGATAATCCTAGCTAACACTTGAGGCCTGATACTCATCAGTCATCACTAACCCGAAACTATCTTACATATCAAGTAGTTGCTAATTAATCGAATATTTTTATTTCTTCTCTAATGAAGTGAATTAACAATTTATAAGAATAGAATATATATGTTTACAGTGTACTACTATATATACGGTATTATCCCATAGTAACAATTAATTATGTGTGTGTGTGGGGAAATAATGAAAGTTTTAAGAATGGACCAACGAAAAATGTTGTTGGCCAACGTCTGAAAAAGAGCTGGACCAAAGAAGAGAGATGATGGCACATGGTAAAGGAGTTGGCAGAATGTGAAGAATGGATAGGATGATATGGAGTTATATATGATGATATGGTTTATTTTGATTTTTTAAAATGTAAAGTAGTGTATGTGTCTATAGAGTATAGAGTGAAGTTGTTTTCAATAACATGGTCTTCTTTTGTTTGGTTATAGTGAGGCAAATTGATTTGAAGTGTGATCGAGTGGACTCTATATAGAGGGAATCTACAAATAGTGGTTTGTGGTCGTACACATATCAATATATATCCATGTCCATGTGAATGTCACATTCATCTTTGTTGTACATGTGGTGAAGATGACTAACTATGNAATTTTATCTATCCTTTTTTGCAAATAAGTAAATCTCTCGAATCTTAGAAGTTAAAACGTAAAAGAATGGATGTTTAACATTTAGAATCGAATTAGTATAATCTAACATCATTGTTATATCAAAACTGAACTCTACTCATATTTCATTATGCTTTTTTCAACGTGATGAAAATATTTTACTATGAAATTTATATTATCTTTTTGGACTAAATGAATCTTAGATGATCGTTAATAATTAAAAGACTTTAGATTTTTTTTTAAAACTAAAAGACTTAAGTTCATTTGAAATGTAATATAACTGAAAACATAAACCAATCTGATATAAATAAACACAAAAAAAAACACTCAGATTTTATTAGGTCAAAACAGAAAGATAAACTTAGATTTAGCATTTCAAAATATCAAACGTTCCAAGTTATTGTGCATATTAAAGATATATAAATCCGTGGTTGTTATATAGTTTCAAAACCTTTTGGTTTAAGGAATATTGATTGAACCGGTCGGTTAAGCAACTAAATGGCGAACCCACAATAGAAACTAATGATTGTGGTGGGGGCAGAAGATGCATGCAAATGTAGGCATCACTTGTGACAGGTGAAATAAGGAAAATGATTCATTTTTATAATCTTTGTCTCTTCTTTTTCTTCTTGCAGATTATCTTCTTCTTTTTTTCTTCACTCTTCTTATTTTTGATTTATTTATATTCTCACTTCTTGTCTTTTGTTTTGTCTATTTTGTTGTTCATCTCAAAACAAATTTACCCACGAAATTCAAATTTGAGCCGATTCTTTCTTTTTTTGGCGGTTTGTAGTACAAATCATGACCATTTCTCTTTTTACACATATAGAGTAAGGTATTTATGAATCGCTTTTCCAATGTCACCAATCTAAGATTTATTGCAGGAGATAGTACATGTCCATGTGAAGTTTTTTTATTTTTAAAAAAAATATTGAATATGTTATTTCCTATAACTAAGACTAGTAAAAACAAAAACATGAAAATGCAAGGTCAGATTTAATTTGAAAAAAAAGAATCACAACACACTAAGGGAACTACTATACTGAAAATAAAATTTAATATTCCCTTGATTTTTTTAAAAAATATCCCATTGAATACAAAACGAGATTAATTATTAAACTTTTCAATTAGTAAGTTATAGACTTACCTGGAGGTCCTGGACAGGGTCAACGGGTAATCATGAAGATCCGTGGCCTAGGCTAGTGACTTCCTGCACTTTGAGGTGCGTTAAAACTTTTCAGTTAGTAACTAAGTTATAGGGGATACAACACTTAACTTTTTTTTTTTTTTNTCTATAACCTTG
>Ga0041059_1001343_pt1 | contig 19571 bp, 18 predicted proteins | sample AraColnosormetaG_FD_56232 | JGI IMG/M metagenome (GOLD analysis project Ga0041059, IMG submission 56232) | Arabidopsis roots microbial communities from North Carolina, USA - Col MF nosort | ecosystem: Host-associated > Plants > Roots > Unclassified | place: USA: North Carolina | collected...
CCCGCTAAAAGACCCATTTTTTAATCTCTCTGAACTCTTAAAAAAAAAAAAAAACGCAAAACCAAGAGTCAGAGAAAAAGATTCTCACGCGCCAAAAAACTCCCTCGCCATGGCGTTGGACTCCGTTAAGCATTTGCCTATTCACGGCGTCTCCGCCTTCTCCTCCGTCACCGTCGAAATCAAAAGCTTTTTCTCCACCGTGAAACCAAGAAAAACTTCAACTTTCGTCTACGCTTTCGTAGTAACTTTCGTTGCCTTGACTGTTTTCTTAGCCTTTAGTCCTTCTCCCATCACAGTCGCACTCGCTCCTTCCATTTCTTCCTATGTTCTCCCTAATATCACTGTCTCGAATTCATCCAACTCTTCACCGTCGAGTCTCGATTCTAATTTCACCACATTGCGTACACCGGCGCCGGAAAATCTCACTGCAGTTACTAAAAACTTAACCTTTGAGTCCCCCGTCGCAAATGGGACAACGGACACAAATGCTAAAACCATCACTATTCAGTTCCAGACCGGTCATGCAAAGGAAAACATATCGTGTCCTGACAACAAAACTGCTCGAGATTTGGACACACATGGAGCAAGGAAAGCACCTCTGTCGGAAGTTCTAGCTGTCAATTCGACTGCTTCTCCGAAGCGAAAACAGAGAAGGAAGTCGTCGCTGAGAAAGGTGATCGAGTCTCTGAAGAGTTGTGAGTTTTTCGAGGGAGATTGGGTCAAAGACGATTCGTATCCGCTCTACAAACCCGGTTCGTGTAATCTGATCGATGAACAGTTTAATTGTATCTCAAACGGAAGACCTGACGTGGATTTCCAGAAATTGAAATGGAAACCAAAGCAATGTTCTTTACCAAGGTAATTATAACACTTGGTTTCTTTTTTTTACATGGTGGTGAGTGACTGGTACGTGAGTCTAATAATCCAATGATATAAGTGTGTGTATGAATATATGAAAGGTTAAATGGAGGTAAATTGCTTGAGATGATTAGAGGAAGAAGGCTAGTGTTTGTTGGAGATTCGCTGAATAGAAACATGTGGGAGTCTTTGGTTTGCATTCTTAAAGGATCAGTGAAAGACGAGAGTCAAGTCTTTGAGGCTCATGGAAGGCATCAATTCCGTTGGGAGGCTGAGTACTCTTTCGTCTTTAAAGTAAGTTGTCAAAAATTCGATTTCATTACTTCTTCTTGTGTGTTTTCGAGTTTTAATCGAATGATTTACTGTCGACAGGATTATAATTGCACTGTGGAGTTCTTTGCATCGCCTTTCTTGGTTCAAGAATGGGAAGTTACAGAGAAGAACGGGACGAAGAAGGAGACTTTGCGGTTAGATTTGGTCGGGAAGTCATCGGAGCAGTACAAAGGAGCGGATATTCTTGTATTCAATACCGGACATTGGTGGACTCATGAGAAAACTTCCAAAGGGTATTAGATTTTCCCCAACTAGTCTGATCCCTGATTTGGGATGATTGTCTCATTGTTTTTTGCTGGATTCTTTCATTAGGGAGGATTATTATCAAGAAGGGAGCACTGTTCACCCGAAACTCGATGTGGATGAAGCTTTCCGAAAAGCATTGACAACTTGGGGTCGATGGGTTGATAAGAATGTGAATCCAAAGAAGTCCCTTGTTTTCTTCCGTGGTTATTCCCCGTCACATTTCAGGTAAAAGATCGAGATCTTGTGTTGGTAGTTTTACTAGTCATAAACACTGGTTTTGTAAAATTGGTTTGATTTGTTTGCAGCGGCGGGCAATGGAATGCGGGAGGAGCATGCGATGATGAAACAGAACCGATCAAGAACGAGACTTACCTAACTCCTTACATGTTGAAGATGGAGATACTTGAAAGAGTTCTCAGGGGAATGAAAACACCAGTCACGTATCTCAACATCACGAGGTTAACTGATTACAGGAAGGACGCTCACCCATCGATATACCGGAAACAAAAACTATCCGCAGAAGAAAGTAAATCACCATTGTTGTACCAAGACTGTAGCCACTGGTGTCTCCCTGGGGTGCCTGATTCTTGGAACGAAATTTTCTATGCCGAGTTACTTGTAAAGCTTGACCAGCTTGGTGGCAAAAGACGGCGGAAAGCCCTAAAAGATCATAGGAGTTGAATCTGCATCATTTTAGATCAACACAGAACTTTAAAGGGATAAAAAGAAAAGAAACACTGATGTAGATGAGAATCAGAGTAGTGCCATGTTAGTTTTCTTGGTTGTAAACCTAATTCATGGGAGAGGTTAGAGATTGTAAATGGTTTTGTGACTACAAGTAATAGTAAACATATGCTTAACCCGAACAGAACCAGACTATTAGAATCGAAGACCTAACCAGAATTTGTCTAACTCCAACGCCTAACCTAAATCTGAGTTCTGATGAAGAATCATTTGGTGAAGAGAATCCGGTTGATGACATGGACAGGCAAAGCGTAGGCAGGATCAATTGTTTTGACTCCAGGATACTCGAGAAGAGAGAGCCCTGCACCAATTTTGTATTAAATTGACACATAATTCTTTGCTTCACATCAACAAGATAAGCTAAAGAAAGACATTTTTAGTTACCCGCAACTCCAAAGTAGGTGTGGAAGATATCAACAGTATAGCTGGGTCTATCTGAGATGCCTCCGTTATCCATGTCCTATTCAAAGTTTCACTTGAACCTCAGGGAAGGCTCTAAAAGATGAGACCTTTAAAACCAATAGCAACAATATTGGAGACAAACCTGAGAGTCCAAGATAAACTTGACAAGCTTTGCTTTCTCGATCCAGTGAACTCTATCGATCATGATTAAGCTGGATAAGACCCACCAAGAATAGCAAACCTGATAATAGGAATAATCAAAAGCACGCTAAGAACAATCAGAATCATGTTACGATTTGGAAGAGTTTAACGCTTACATCAGGGAGTTTCTCAGGTCGTCCATTTAAACCTCCAGACTCGTAGTCTTGTCTTTCACATAACCACCATCCAAGTAAGTCCTTATCAACACGATGGAGATTCCCGGTGATAGCAAGAGCACCCACACAACAGAAAACTGCAGCAACATAAAGAATCAATGCCCTTTAATTACCATATGATGCTGCAATGATATTCAGTAAAGTCATCTAGACACATATTGAATGATGATCCCAGGGTTAAAAAGTTAAATTAGCATGAACATACTCTGTCCTGCATGAGACTCCGCTCCAGGTGAGCACCCAAAACCACCATCCAGGTTTTTGCAGCTCACAATGTAATCAACAGCCTTCTTCACATTGATTTTATCAAGACATTTTAATATTGAGAGGCAGCATATAGCTATGTAAGAAAACCTACATTAAACAAGCTTGCAGATAAACATAATGAAACTCACAAATCGGAATAAACAAAAAGCTATGAAGAAAGAATACCTTGTATCTACTTCGCCCCATATATCTCCTGAGAAGGATCCATCTTCATTCTGTAACCCAGCAATATCTAGTTTTTGCATTTAGAAAAAGCATAATTGTATCTACAACAAACGAATTACCGAGTTTATTTATTTTCACAGTGACAAGAAGCTGAATGCGTAAAGGATACAATTTGAAACTTTTTCAACATCAAGAATGTTGAGTTTGTCGAAGAGGGCCAAGATTTGTACAGCACTGAGTGTATACAAAACATGCGGATCATGGCCAGTATTACCGGCAAAGCCACCTGCTCACAAAAAAAGAATGACTTTTTAAAAAACTACAAAAGCAGTAACATCGTACGATTAAGGTTGAAAATAATATACTGAATAACACACACCAGACTCATGCTGGCAGGTCATGACCCATGACACAACTTCATCTTCGGAAACAGAACCAAGCTTGTCGAGTAAAGCCAGTGTGGTTAGTCCCCAATATGCACCATTCATTCTCAGATGATCCATAACCACAGACTCAAAACTCTCTTTTTTCTAGCAAGTTAATATGAAAACCAATTAAAAAAGTGAGAAAGGGGAAATTTTTAAGTTGTTAATTATAGTGACATAAACAATGAGCATGAGGAAAATGGATGATATAGCTTTATATACTAGTACCTTTTCTGCCATCAAATTCAGAATGTAACGAAGATGCTTGCCAGCTACGAGCTTGTCTGCCATCGGGATTCAATAAACTTGGCACGAACAGAAGAAACAACACCAACGATTTTTAAAGTTAGCTTGATTCAACTTTAGTTTTTCCTTCAATGGGTTAAAAATCCCTAGCTGGTATAATTTTTATTAACACTTAAATCACCCATCCATGGTTGAGCATCTAGTGAATATCACTCTAAGCGATCAGCTACAGAGACTCTTAAGGGTCATATCTTCGAGGTTAAATTTGTTTAAGTTATGATTAGTAGATACGAAATTACGAGTAAGAGAACAGAACATGAACTTACGGAAAAGATAAAACTTTACTACGAAATTAGTAACAGAACATAAACATGAAATTAAAGAACGAAGCTTTATTACGACTTCTTTGATAAATGGAACTAACCTAGAGAAGAGAAGCCAAAATCTAAGAAATTCTTTTGGGCGATACGACGAAGAAGACAGTCAAACATTAATTTGGTCACTAATACCAGACTTTTTTGGGTAACCCAGACTAAACCGAAATCAATCTGGCTCTCTTAATTGAACCGATTCAAATCCTTCATGTCCAATCCGATTTTAATCAAAACCAGAAGAATCGAGTTTTGCGAATTAAACCGGTTCATCCGGTTCCGGATCCATCAAACGATAAAAGAGTTAAAAACCCAGAAGATAAGTGTGATAAACCTCTCTGGCAATTTCTTCTTCTTCTTCTCTTTTTCTTTGCTCTGCCAAAAATGGCGAGTCTACTCGATTCGTTGACAACCAGAGGGTTCTTCACCATGCCCTCAATTTCTAGGATTTATTCTCCTCTAGCTTCTTCAACTTCATTGACTTCTTCACCATCTTCCTCTTCTTCGATTATCCCATCCTTGTCAGTTCTCTCTTACACTCACCAACACCCGCATTCCTCTCGCTTCCCTTTCCTTGTTGCAGCAACTCTGGATGGTTCCTCTGCTGAGGAAGAGCTAGATTTCGAGGAATTCGACCAATATGCTGAAGATAACTTCGCAGATGATTATTCGGATGACGAAGACGACTCCATCGATATCTCCGTTCTTGAGAAAGAAGCGAGAGATATCGTGAGAGATTATGCTACCACTCTGTCTCGCGAGCTCAAAATCGGTAATTTCTTCCCTGTTTTTATTGTGCATATGTGTGGAATACACTGTCAGTGTGTGATCATAGTTTGATGTTTCCAGAGGATGAGACCATTGAGGGGAAGGAAACTCGTAGAAAAGGGAAAAGGCTAGCCAAAAATGTTAGTCAATTGAATTTTTGAATTTTTTCTTTGTTAGTTTATCTACGAGGCTTCAGATTACTGACATGACTATAAAATAAAATAAAAACCAGACACAGCAGATACCAGAGCATCTTCTCCAAAGAGTTGCTATAGTTGGAAGGCCTAATGTCGGAAAATCAGCATTGTTCAACCGCCTTGTTGGGGTAAGTTTTGCTAACATTTGAATTTTTTTTTTCTTTTTTTTTTCCTACCATTTTATGTAAGTTGTCTTTACAATGCATTTCAGGAGAATAGAGCTATTGTAGTGGATGAACCTGGAGTTACTAGGGATCGATTGTATGGTAGATCATATTGGGGTGATCAAGAGTTTGTGGTGGTAGACACCGGAGGAGTTATGACTGTTTCAAAGTCACCATCTGGTGTCATGGAAGAGCTGAATGTGTCAACCACCATTGGCATGGAAGGTATTCCACTAAGCTCTAGGGAAGCAGCTATTGCAAGGATGCCTTCCATGATTGAGAAACAAGCTACAGCAGCTGTCGACGAATCAGCTGTTATTATTTTCGTTGTCGATGGCCAGGTTCTGTGCTTATCTTCTATCTCCTTAACTTTTCTGTCTTTGCCTTTCTTCCTGTTAGGCTTTTCGATTCCTGCCATAAAAACAAAGTCCAACAACAAAAAATAATTTGGTTGATGTGTTATTTTCTTAGACTTATACTATGAATAGGTGGGAGTTGGTTATCGACGAAATATTCAATAGATTTCATGTTTAGTGGAAGATATTACCAAATACTCAAGAAAGCTGTGACTTATATCTGGAACATATCAAGTTGGTTTTGTGAATTCTTTTACTGTAAAGTACAATGGAGTGTTTCCTGGTTATCATGCCATGTCATTGATATATGGTATTGATTTTGGTACTCGATATGCAGGCAGGGCCATCAGGTGCTGATGTGGAAATTGCAGACTGGTTGCGGAAGTACTACTCACATAAGTATATCATTCTCGCGGTGAACAAGTGTGAATCGCCACGTAAAGGACTCATGCAGGCTTCGGAATTTTGGTCTCTAGGGTAAATTGACTTTCATCCTACTTCAGAATCATGTTTGCGCACAAAGTAGGCTTGTTTTGGGGAAATGTGGTTTAAGGATAAAAACGTGCTGAAAATAAGAGAGCTTCTCTTTAGAAGATAGCTTTTCATTTAGTGTTTTAACTTTCTACAAATATAGAATTCATGGACAAACGTCATTTGGTACTTTTATATGATTTGAATATTTGTTACTCTCTTATTCAACACAGTCTTGTCCTAATTTATGAATCTAGTTCTGTTATTTTGATGAGTTTATGGACCTGGCGAAATTTGTAAGCATCAGAATGACTTTTTCCCATTATAGTGTCTATTTTGATGTTCACCTTTCTTTTTGAATGCGAGTGAGTAGTTTATCCAACAAATTTATGAGATTTTGCTGGAGGTTGGTAGCTGTGGTTTAGCCGGAGAGAAAATGATTTACATGCAATGCTAAACATTTTAGTTACTTTGCTTCTGTGCATTTGTTTTGTGTTTTCATTGATTTCATGGTGGAATTTCCAGGTTCACACCTATCCCTATCTCTGCATTGTCGGGAACTGGAACAGGAGAGCTGCTTGATCTTGTTTGTTCTGGCCTAATTAAACTCGAGGTTTGTAATGGCCTTTCTTTCTTTCAGAAACAAATTTGTGCAGGAATATGAGATATTGGCAAATAGTCCTTTATGAAGAGAGTTCTGTATCGAAGTATAGTGTTTCTGGAAAAAAAATTCAAGGTCTGAATCTACATTATATACACCCTCAAAATTTCATCTCTTAATTATCAAATACCTTAAGGCATTTTTGAATATGTTCAATTGGCACCCATTGTTTATTCAGCTGCAATAACTGGCCATAGCCTTGACATGTACGTCTCCTTCAAATAATTATTGTTGATGAGTAGCATTGACAACTATGTTCAATAGGCATCACTTTACAAACCAAATATTAAAACATTTTCTTACATCTGTTGCACCCATACGATTCAATGACTTTTCTAGATCATGGAGAACATTGAAGAGGAGGAAGAAGAAAACTACATTCCTGCCATTGCAATTATTGGTCGGCCAAATGTTGGCAAAAGTAGCATTTTAAATGCACTTGTCCGAGAGGATAGAACAATTGTTAGCCCTGTTAGTGGCACTACCCGTGATGCTATAGATGCAGAATTTACCGGACCAGATGGGGAGGTTCGTTCAGTTTTGTCTGTTGTGTTTTTTGTGGCCTAGTTTTCTTTCGGTGAATACCTGTTCATTTAACCCTGAATATGATCATGAACTGTGTTGCAGAAGTTTCGGCTTATAGATACAGCTGGGATCAGGAAAAAGTCATCTGTGGCTTCATCAGGCAGCACTACAGAGGCCATGTCAGTGAATCGTGCATTTCGAGCAATTCGTCGTTCTGATGTTGTTGCCCTTGTCATTGAAGCTATGGCATGCATAACAGAGCAGGTATCTCACTAGTAACTGACACTGATGACTGTTTCTCATTAGCAATTGTAGAGCATGCAGACTGTTTTGGTATAGACAGAGTTGAACCATACAGTATAATTATTTCCCTGTCCAACAACAAACAATTTTACTGACATAGTTTTAGAATGTCACAAAGGATTTGATAACACAAAAGTACCTTGCTATTGTAACAAAGGAAAAATGATGAACTTTCTTATCATGTGAAATTTTTCTAATGGTATGTATTGGAAACACAGGATCTGAAGATTGCAGAAAGAATAGAAAGAGAAGGGAAAGGATGTCTGGTTGTTGTAAACAAATGGGATACAATACCGAACAAAAACCAAGAGACTGCAGCACATTACGAGGACGATGTTCGGGAGAAGCTCCGTTCCCTCAAATGGGCACCTATTGTTTATTCAACCGCAATAACTGGCCATAGCGTTGACAAGTGAGTCTCCTTCAAATGATTCAAAAACTATTTTCAACCTTACAGTCCGGTTTTACTTAGTCTGTTTGATAATATATAATTCAAATGTAGTATTGTGGTTGCTGCTGCTACGGTTCAAAAGGAGAGATCAAGAAGACTTAGTACGGCTATATTGAACCAAGTGATAAGAGAAGCAGTTGCATTTAAATCCCCTCCAAGGACCCGTGGAGGCAAGCGAGGTCGCGTTTACTATTGCACCCAGGTAATAAAAACATCTCCCAATGTTTTCTAGTAGCAGTAAAGGAAAATGCATTAGAGGCTTTTCGGGTTTGTTTGTCTGTATATAAAATGGTTGTATAATGCAGGCAGCAATAAGGCCACCGACGTTTGTTTTCTTTGTAAACGACGCAAAGCTGTTTTCGGATACGTACAGAAGGTATATGGAGAAACAGCTACGCACTGATGCAGGCTTTGCTGGGACTCCAATTCGGCTTCTTTGGCGTAGCCGTAAAAGATCTGACAAAAATGGAGGAGGTACGAGTTTTTTGCATGAAGTTGTAATTCTTTTTGAAAATAGTGACAGTATCTGTATAACTTTTGGAAAATTCTGCAGGTGGAGGAACAATGAGAATGGCAGGCCTTACACGTCAGAGAAATCTTGCAACCAAAAGAACATAATAACCGACGATGTAATTTTGTTGTATTGAAAAATAATTACTATCAATATATATATACAATTCAATCCTAGCTAGTCTCCATTGCAACCTACTCTGTTTGTTTTTCGTTTTGAGCTTTGAAGTGAAATTGCAGGAATAGTAAACTCTAATAAGTCTTCCATAGAGTATATTTCACAAGTGAGACGAAAAATATATGCATATACTCATGCACTCGTAGCAAATCTTACTAATCTCTTGATGATTTATAGGAACAGGACTACATCAACATTTTTAAACTATCTTTGTGTTTTCTTAATCTAAGTTTGCTAAAAAGAAAATGATTAAGAACAAAAAAACGATGCGGCTTTTAGTAAAGCTGCTCTTTCTTTTCGTGCCACCATCTCCACCTGTAATAAGAACATGCTTTTGTCAAAAAATAAAAAAATCCAAGATCTCAATTCGGATCAAGTATAATTTTGAAACAAAACTTTCATTTTACGATCATGCATTTGGTAAGTGATATATATATATATATATAGAGAGAGAGAGAGAGAGAGATAAGGTTACCAGTAATAGTCCCAACGAGGACGGACTCTGGTCATGCGGTTATCATCAGATGGATGGTAAGGATGAGCTGCGTGGCGAGTGTTGTGGAAGGCGCAGCAACCAGCGGCGTAGACCGCGATGAGGAGGACGAGGACGAGAATGTTGACAACCGATAACTTTCTCCAGTCGAGACGGATCTCTTCGAGAACACCAGCCTTGCAAGCATCGCACTCGTAGCATAACATCTCCACTCCATTGTTCCATCTGAAGCAATCTCCTCCTCCGTCCACTACTCCAGCTTCGTACGTACACGCCGTCGGTGGCTTACAACATCCCGACTGCATTGTCTTTTATTAGTCACGTCTTAACTCTTAACAAGCCTTTTCTTCCCCAATAATACTATATTTTTGTCTAAATGCAAACGCCAAACACAAACTAAGTAAAAAGAGAAAACTATATGTTTACAGCAAAAAACTGGTAAGGTCACACTATCATTTTGTTTGCAAGTAAGAATACAAATACGATTCAACAAAACACACACGGAAAGAAAAAATTCGTTTGCCTTTTTCATTTCTAGTCACATGCTTGCTTTACACGCGATTAGAAACGAAGAAACAAATAAAATCAAAGGCTTAAATTATCATATGATAAGATATATATTAGATTACTATAGCAATTTGTTAAGCAAGCATGAATCATGTCATAAAGTAGATTGTACCTGAACAGAAGTCATGTCTCTTTGGAAATAATCAAGTGTAGTCCAAGACTCAATCTTAGTACAAGTCTTGGAACTCAAGATACAGCTTCTAATGGAGTTCCAATACTCAGGATCCCTAACTCTCTCTCTCAACCATGGATGATAGTCTCCAAGCCTATACTCTTTATAAATCCTCCCTGGCACTTCCACTCCACCTCCTTGGCTCGTCACCACCAGACCAAATAGCGTTAGACCCATTAGGGTAGCGATGAGGAAGATCATGACCACTAAGTACACCCAAAGAGCCCATGCCACGTTGAAGCAGGCTCCTATGAATCCCGCAAGGGAAACTATGAGTATGATGAATCCTATAACAAGTAGCGGCGTCTGGAGGAAGTTTTCACATGTCGTGCTGCTTCTTGCCTTGTATAAAGCGGTTCCGATGATTGGAATCGAGGCTAGTAAGGTGAGAAGGTTTAAGACCCCAATAACTGTGTTGCTGAATCTGTACATAGTAGTAATGTTATCAAGAAGAAATCAGAGACTTAACACTGCCTTCTTTCTTTTGTAAGCAGATTCTCTTCTTGCAATGTGAATTTCATCAGCTTTATCTTACAATCTTCTTTTTCTAGATATAATATTGGTTAACTCTACTTTTGGCTTTTGATTCTCTCTTATCAATTGGGAATTTTTTAAGGGGAAAGGTTAAGAGTTAATGGTTTGATGATTCATGATCATATTCTTTTGGTCCTCTCTCTCTTGAGTTGAATCAATTAAACAATAACATTAAAACCGTATAATTTTCAAATAAAAGTGTCTTTTTGAACAATTGTTTCTTGTTTATTATTCTATATTATACGTTTTTGTCGTTGGAGTTGGTACAGAGCAGACCACAACCAAGAGAAATCAAGTAGTGCCTTCATTAAAATATGTTCTTAAGACATTACACCATAAAGAATACAACTTTTTCTAGCTTTTAGTCCAAAAACTGCAATCATGGTTTATATAATGGATGATCACAAGTGGAATAAAATAAATGTGCTATGTTCAATGAAGCATAGGAGTAAGCAAAGAATAATATATAGACATGGACGGGAGATGATTTCGTAATCGATGAATTTTCTTTCTAAGATGCTTTTAGTGGCCCATTCCTCGGAATATTAGGTTTTTAAGATATAGCTTGATGTGATCTCCGATTCCCCCACTTCCTTTTTTATCGTATAAATAAACGAGAAGGAATGCTAAAATCTTGTCTCAGCTCATATTGAATTTTTGTGTGTTTACTTTCACATTTAGCAAATGATATATGTTTTAATTCGCCAATCATTATGAGCCAAAATATCCACAAGCTTGAAGATACAAAGGTTTGTGGTCTTTGTGTGGTTGAAAATTCACATAAATGAAAAACAAACAAAACAATATCACAAAGTCACAACTTGAAAATTCACAATATTTATATTCCTAAAGAACCATGATCTCTAGTATACATCCAAAAATCTTCAAATCAGCATTTAAAAACAAAGAAGAGGCAGATGCAGCTTAGGTGTAATCAGTTTGCAGGGTCAAGTCTTGTACACCCAAATCATGGTATACATCATATACATATTGCAGTAATGGTCTTTCATCTATTCCGCTCTTCACCTAACGCCGATAAACAAAATAACAAACCCAGTCATTTCCATTTCTAGTGTGAGCTCATGTTTTAACCGATATAAAAAAAAGGAGAAAAGTGAGTACCTGGAGTCTGAGTGAGCCAACAGTGTGACCAGGCACAACCTCCCAGAAACGTGCCTGTAAAACCTCCGTTACATCTTCTCGAGAAGTAATCTGTACAGAGAGAGAGAGCTGAAGAGAAGCCTGGTTTGATCAACAATGGGAAATATGTACACATTCGAGGAACGATTTATGAGCGAACCTGTCGCAAGCATTTGCTTAAAGCAGAAGAAGGAATGTTTGGGGGTGCCATCTGAAGCAAGACACCACCAGTGGCTTTGAAGAGTGGCATAACAAGCATAAACACTGTGACCGATACCAATCCTAAACATAGGACCTCTGCATTTTCAACCCTGAAAAAGCCAAGGCATAAGGAGCAAAAGGAAAATGTAGTCAAGCAAGAAGACACTTTTATTCATTTAGCTCCTTCAAAGAAAGCGAGTATTACCCGAGCGAGAGGAGCCAAGATGCCAGTATCAAACCTGCACTGAAAAGACAGCAGCAAAGAAAACTTCATGTTGACTGTATATAAGTTTGATGCAAAAGGAAGCATTTTCTTTTCTATATAGCTTTCTCCGATTCTGCTTGAAATTTATAAAGGCAGAGAGGATTAACACCTGCGGATGGAATCTGATATGACGTGCAAGCAAACGGAGTGATAATTCATATCTTCTGCTTTTCTGTAGGCTGCAGCATATTGCATATTATGAATATAAGAAAAAAATTCAAGATAACATGTGGTTTTTAGATATGTAAAGAAGGGACAGATAATTTCAAGAAGCAACGAATAGTCGTTTGACAGATCAGTTACAATTATGCTGACTCTCTCTTTCAACTAATCTTCGTACTGATTCTATCTTAACCAAACACCCTTACTTCTTTGGCTTTAAAGCGAAAACTGACAAGGGTGGCCAATTTCTACAAATGAATACCAAAGCCACCAACAAAGGCTATATCAAAATATAAAGCAGCGTATGAGCATCAATTCATACAAGTCTAAACAGAACTTAAAATGCAGAGAAAAACATACCAATATTGACACGAGCATAATTCCGGAAAAACCAAACACCTAGTAGGTTCACCAGCAGATTTGTTACCGCTGATACAATCAAATAATGCCTACATAAAGGAAATCTCAGTAAATCACACTACTGAAAGGAACAAGAGGGAACAAGTACTGTAAACTTAGTAAGTGCTAGAGATATATATAGAAACTCCTAGGCATGTCATTTGTGAAAATATCAACTTACTTATGCTCTGATTCATCTTGTATAAATGCATGAAGAGCTTCCACAGCTAAGGAGAATGACATGAACATAAGGAACAGCTGTCTACACATATGTCAAATATTAAACAAATCAAAGTATTAACCAAAAAGATAAACTACAGAGACAATGAAAGGCAAAACGAAAAGATAGATTGTATGGAAGTCCAAATCTTTTTAACGAGCTGTAAAATACTCTATTCTATCAGCAACAGTAAAGGAAAGAGTTTTAACACTGAGTCAAGCCATCTACACTAAAGCTGGAAATGACATCCAAAACACGTTAAGAACATACTTACAGCATTAGTGAAAGCAGATAAAACTTCAAGTCTTTTGTACCTGGGAACCCAAAAAAAAGAGAAGACAAGGATGCCTAAATTACAACCACTTGAGCATAATCACATTACAGTCTCGGGAGAAAAATAGATCATAAAATGGATTAACCAACTGAGCCAATCAAATTACTTGTAACTCACCCGTATGAGTAAGCATGATCAGGCTTCTTCCTTGAAGTTGCCATTGCAAATAAAGAAAATGTCAAGAGACCACAACCAAATGTCAAATGGAATGCATCAGAGACCAAACCTGTAAGAGTCCACAAAACAATTCAAAGAAAGAATATCAACAATTCAGAGATTCAATCCTAAAACAAAAAGAGAACTGAAACCAAATCGTACCTACACGACCAGTGAAGATACCAATAGAGAGCTCTGTTGTAGAATACAACACATTAAGCGCAATTAGCAGAAACAGTCTCTTCATCTGCCGATTTCCACTTGTCACTACTCCAAAAACCTCCCAAACCATTTCCAAAACAGACACTTTTGCCATGTCTACATCTTTCCCTTCCCCGAAAAACACATCACTTCCATCAACGGAGTAAATATCCGGCGGCATATCGATGCTCGAGACCGTCCTATCGAGAAAAGGCTTAGCCGCTTCCGTGACCGCCGGCGTTCGTGGACCGTGAGATTGCTGAAACGAGCGAGAATAAGCAAGCCTCCGATCATTAGCAGCATATCCGACATCGCTGCTCCGATCATCAGGGAGCTCGTTATCGCCTCGAGGATTAAAGGAAATGGATCTCTCCATTTTCTTCTTTGATCTTAAAGTTCCAACTTCGGCAAATACTAAAATCAACAGTCAGTCGTACAAAGAAACTCTGCTTATACAGTAAAGTCAATGGGCCACTGTTCTAAGCCCATATATAATTTTAGAAGCCCATAGAATACAAAAGAGTCAAGAAGCATTGACCGCACAAGAAAAAAACAATTGTTAAAAAGGGTTGGTTAGTGTGTATGTATATATGAAATGCAACAAACATTATACAGCCCATTAAATATGGTTGTTATAGGTAGATGTCCCCATTAAGGAACTTTATCCAGCCCATTAAATTACTTTACAGAGTAAAAGAGAGAGAGAAGATTTACAGTTACGTTACCAAATTTTCGAAATGATTTAATTAGTAATAAATAAATAATTAAATGTCAGTTACTCTCTTTAGAAAGCTAAATAAGACAGCTGTTTCCACCAACAACGTGACTGGTCGTGGGGTCCTCCTTCGTTCAAAGTGATATTCAGAAATCAACGGCTGAGATCTTCTCCATCAATATTTATTACGGGCCTATTCCTTCCTTTTTTAAACTTCAATTCTCCGGCTCACATTCTCTTCTTCATTCGCTCCGTTTCTCTCTCAAAAACTACACACCCGTACCACACCACCACCCTCCTCGTTTCCTCAGAGATCCCCTCTCTAACTTCTAAGGTAATCACATTTCCATAACGTTCCATCGTCATTGATTCTTCATTAGTATGCGTTTATGAAGCTTTTTCAATTTAATTCTCTTTGGTAGATCTTAAGATTCCTCTGTTTCTTGCAAAATAAAGGGTTCAATTATGCTAATATTTTTTATATCAATTTTGACAGGATATAGAAAATGGCAGATGGTGAAGACATTCAGCCTCTCGTCTGTGACAATGGAACCGGAATGGTTAAGGTACATCTTTACATGACCTTTGTGGATATAAATCTGATAACTTTTTCTTTTATTATTTTTGGATACAATGCTGTTTTGTCTGGTTCATTCATATGTGTTTCCAATTCCTTAGGCTGGATTTGCTGGAGATGATGCACCAAGAGCTGTATTCCCTAGCATCGTTGGTCGTCCTCGACACACTGGTGTCATGGTTGGTATGGGACAAAAAGATGCTTACGTTGGTGATGAGGCTCAGTCTAAGAGAGGTATTTTGACATTGAAATATCCTATTGAGCATGGTATTGTTAGCAACTGGGATGATATGGAGAAGATTTGGCATCACACTTTCTACAATGAGCTCCGTGTTGCACCTGAAGAACACCCTGTTCTTCTCACTGAGGCTCCTCTCAACCCCAAGGCCAATCGTGAGAAAATGACTCAGATTATGTTTGAAACTTTCAACACTCCTGCCATGTATGTCGCTATCCAAGCTGTTCTTTCCCTCTACGCTAGTGGTCGTACTACTGGTAATAAGATCTTCAACACCTACACCATTTTTTTAATCACTACTACCCATTGCATTGAACAAACTTCCAAGTTCTTCTTAGCTTCAGATTAAGAAAGTACCCTTTCTTGGCTTTGTTGATGTGGTACCATTGTCCATTGTCTTGTGTGTTTCCAGGTATTGTGTTGGACTCTGGAGATGGTGTGAGTCACACTGTTCCAATTTATGAAGGATATGCTCTTCCACATGCTATTCTGCGTTTGGACCTTGCAGGCCGTGACCTTACTGATTACCTCATGAAGATCTTAACCGAGCGTGGTTACTCATTCACTACCTCAGCAGAGCGTGAAATCGTAAGGGATGTGAAAGAGAAACTTGCTTACATAGCACTTGACTACGAGCAAGAGATGGAAACAGCAAACACAAGCTCATCCGTTGAGAAGAGCTATGAGTTGCCTGATGGACAGGTGATCACCATTGGAGGAGAGAGATTCCGCTGCCCGGAGGTTCTGTTCCAACCGTCTTTGGTGGGAATGGAAGCTGCTGGTATTCACGAGACCACTTACAATTCCATCATGAAGTGTGATGTGGATATCAGGAAGGATCTGTATGGAAACATTGTGCTCAGTGGTGGAACCACCATGTTCCCTGGAATTGCTGATAGGATGAGCAAAGAGATCACTGCTTTGGCTCCAAGCAGCATGAAGATTAAGGTGGTTGCTCCACCAGAGAGGAAGTACAGTGTCTGGATTGGAGGCTCCATTCTAGCATCACTCAGTACCTTCCAACAGGTAAAATCATCATTCGGTTTTATATGGAATTTTGTGTCCTTTTTTTTTGTTGCCCATTGTTAATGTGATACACAAAATGTTGTTGGTGTGCAGATGTGGATAGCAAAGGCCGAGTATGATGAGTCAGGGCCATCAATAGTCCACAGGAAGTGCTTCTAAGATTAAGCTCAAATCAAAGTGATGAATGATTGTTCTGTATTGGTAAAGCCTTTTGTTCATCGACTTTGTTGCAAAATATTCTTTTGTTTTCTATGTTTCTTCACCACTACATTACATTTCTTTCTTGTTGTTATCCTCTTTTGGTGTTTCTGCTATTAATCGAAAAAGAAATTTTCTTTTCTTAGTTTCTTTTTTCTCCTCTTCTTAATTCTGTGAAGATAAAAAAGAAGGATGAAACCAGTGGCCAGTGGGCATTGGATTTGGCTTTTTATTTTAGGCAAAAGACAGGAGTTCTTTACAAAAAGCTAATTCTAAAAAAGAGGAATCTAAAGCCGAACCACATGATTGGAGTTATAGAAAGAATAGTGACCTGCCAACAAAAACAGTACGATTAACTCGGCATTTTTAATTCATCGACATGGTCAACATGGTCAACATTGTCACGCTTCACTTCATTATCACAGTATGGAATACAGCGCCAGTAATCATAATAATATTTTTTTTAAACAATGTGCTCAGTTTGATAACTACTCTGACGAAGCATCAAACGAACAGACAAAAAACATTGGAACCCCCGAAACTATGATCCAAATTCCAAAACCTAAAACTTAGAGAGAGCAATTGTTAAAAGAGTTTTGTCCCTCTTATACACTTGGCAGGTCTTAAACAAGAAGTTGACTCAAGTCAAGATTCACTACGAGCACGTAACTATTAAAAGTTTAAGAAATGCCAATAGGGAGATAGTTTTAGTACAAGAGTTTTACTGTCCGAAGGTCACATTTCTACGATCCCAACAAAACAGCGATGAGAAGAACAATACCGACACAAAACATTTGAACACTAACTTCCCACATAACATAATGAGCAGCCAAAATGTCATAACACAACAAAATGGACAATAAGATTATTAAAACGAAGCATAGCTTCTTTAACAAAAGACAAACAGACAAGAGAAAGGTCGACAATTTCTTCACCATCATCCTCATAACTTATTGTTGTACCAGTACACACCTTTCTTGTCACCTTCCCTGTCCGGTTCTACATAGATACACTCCTTTGCCTCCCTATACATCGCTACATACCACGGTGTTCCATCGAACTGGTAATAGTCTCCCAGAATTGGCTTTATCGCCTTTGTAGCTTCCATTGCGTTATAATGCGGCATTGTCGAGAACAGGTGATGAGCCACGTGTGTGTCTGTAATGTTGTGGAACACCTTGTTCAAGATTCCGTAGTCTCTGTCTACGGTAGCCAAAGCTCCCCTGAGCCAGTCCCACTCTGATGAATCGTAGTGAGGCAACGAGGGATGAGTGTGCTGCAAGTAAGTGATCAAGACGAGGAACGCATTCACTATCAGAAGCGGTACTCCGTAGAGGCAGATCATCGAGGCCATCCCTTGTGCAGCAGCGTAACGGTAAAGACCAAAACAGACGGCTAGAATACCCGCATCAGAGAGGTATATCTGGAGGCGTTCTCGGTCATTGTAGATGGGAGCGTTGGGGAAGAAATGGCAAGCGAACCCGTCATACGGTCTGCCAGAGACGTTAAAGGCTAAGTACAAGGGCCACCCGAGGACAAACTGGACGGTTAACATCATGATGCGTCCAAGAGGGTTGTTGAGGTATTTCCCGTACCACTTGATTGCTGATTTCTGCTTTGGGACAAATACTTCATCTCTTTCGAGGGATCCAGTGTTGGAATGGTGACGGCGATGACTATACTTCCAGGAGAAGTAAGGGACGAGGAGGAAGGAATGGAAGATAAGACCAACTGTGTCATCCAGCCATTGGTAGTCGCTGAATGCGTGGTGACCGCATTCGTGGGCTATGACCCAGATACCAGTTAGGACACAGCCTTGACAGGCCCAATAGAGTGGCCAAGCCAAGTAAGAGAGAGGCTGAGGGAGGAGAGAGAAGTAATTGGTGGCGACGTAGTAGAAGCATGAGGCTATAATGATGTCACTGATAAGGTAGGAGAAAGAGCGAGGGATTGAGCGTTTGAAACAATGCGGCGGGATTGCTTTCTTCAGATCTCCCACCGAGAAAGGCGGTTTCTCGCACGGCACACGCTTTGTGGTGTCGGTTTCCGATTTCTTGGAAGAAGTAGGAACCGGCATTCTTCCACCTGCACCCATGTTTCTGCAGAAAACCAAAAGCAAAAGAATCAACAAGCTGAAAACTCAAGACTATGGAATAGTTTTATCATTAATTCTAAAAAACAGAGCATGCACAAGAAACAAGTGGTAACGATTCAAGAGAGTCTTCAGACAAATGATCCAAAGTGGGAAATCAGGTTGTGAAAGGGATTGCCACAAATAGAAAATGCGTGGACCAAAAGGAATAAAGAGTAGAGAAGCGGCATAATGTGAGAAATACAAAAACGATTGCGTTGAGAATACGACTAGTAGTAAGTAATACGATGTTAATAAGGCAGGTCACATCTCTTGCTTGTGGTTAACATCAGTTTGCTTGTATTAAAAATTCAGCGATCGAAATCACAAATCGTATTGAAAACCAAGTTGACAAACAAAGCCAAAAGAAAACAGTTGAAGTGATGTATAAGCCACCAGAATTTGTCGACATCATATATCAGATTTAGATATTTAAACAGAAAATAAAATGTGACGACGGATCTAGAAAATTTGCCATGCAACTGTAATCGCATCTGAATCAATCAAAGAGCATCTGATCCTGAATTATTTTGATTCCAACTTTTATCGTAAGGGGTTTAAGAGAATCTATAAAACTTTTGTTTTCCTTTTATTATGTATTTTTACTATAAAAACCCAATAGGAGTAAAAAATCCAGGAAAGATTCAATAGTAGAAGCAGATTTTTACCCAGAACAAATAGCCAAAAAATGAATACATTAACAAATAACAATTTATGCTGTTTTTTTTTTTTTTCAATTTCCACCAACCCACCAGAAAAAAAAATAAAATAAAGATCTAAACAAATTGGTCAAAGCAAATCATCTTAGAAAAAAAGAAGAAAAG
>Ga0041059_1001344_pt1 | contig 19569 bp, 23 predicted proteins | sample AraColnosormetaG_FD_56232 | JGI IMG/M metagenome (GOLD analysis project Ga0041059, IMG submission 56232) | Arabidopsis roots microbial communities from North Carolina, USA - Col MF nosort | ecosystem: Host-associated > Plants > Roots > Unclassified | place: USA: North Carolina | collected...
AAAATAAAAAAAAAAAAAAAAAACCATTAGAAAAAAAAAACAAAGCTATAATTAGTAACTGTATGCAAGAACAAAACATTTTTTGATTACCCAATCAAGTAAATCCTCAAGTAAACAGCAGAATCCAAACCAGCATGATCAATAAGTTCAGGCTCTGGCATCTTAAGAGCATCAGGCATCCAGTTTAAAAACCGAACGTATGATCGAAAGTCCAAATTCATAATCTTGCTAACGAAAGCACCCGAATTCACAGGGCTGCTTCTAACACCTTTTAAGTACCATTTAGGGAAATAAACCCTATCATTGAATGGTTGAATCCTCAAGATTGCAAATAGCAATAGAAATATCAATGCACTTAGAATATTAATCGCTGCTGCTAGTCCAATATCTGCTAATGTCGCCATCTCCTCAAACTAATTTATAATAAACCCTCACAAATTCTTTCTTCACCTGCAAATATATAAGAGCCCTAAAAATTGTCATAAGAGTTTAGACACAAAGATCAAGTTTTAGATTTGTATAATAGTCAAAGACGCTTATACTAATCTCACCTTTAGAAACTCATTACTCAAAAAAATTTGGCCCTTTCGTTGACTCTTTTTTTTCACAATGTTCTTGCGATCAGATTGAAGAAGAAAATAATATGAGATGAATCAAGAAATCATATTGGTGAAGTGGAGATTTGTGTGGTTTGTATAAAAGCTTCTTCGAATATAATCTTTAAATTTTCTTCAAGGAAAAGTATTGCACAAGTTTCTTTAGTTTTCTCTTCTCCTTCCTCTGAAAACAGAAACAGAGAGAGGGAAGAAAAAACAGAGTATGGAAAAAACAGAGAGATTGGTTCTGTTAACAGCACAAAAATGGGGAAGAGAAGAAAAGAAACTTCGTGCCGTTTTTGTTGATACAAAACGCTGAAAATACACGGAGAAATAGAAGAAGAAGAAGATGATGAAAAAGTTGGATCTTTTTAAAATCTTTGAATCTAGTTGTTGTTGGTCGGCCGTCTAACTCAAGAGACTATTATTATTCCTTGAAAAAGTTTCATTTCAAAAAAATGTCCCAATTGGGTTTATTCCTAAATTAAACTTAAACCAGCTCTAACTTTTTATTATTATTACACATCTATCTTATTTGTTTTAGATATACCCATGCTTATTTTGGAGATAAAGTTAGATTAAAATAACTAAAATAATAACTTTGTTGCTAAAATAAGATAATGACTTCATAGTTGACTAAAGTAAAAAATCATGAAATTAGCTTAATTAAATTGTTACTAATACTACTCAAGTAAGAAAATAATGAAAATAGGCAAATACCGTGCCATCACGTTGAAGTCTATAATTTTTTTTGTTTTTTTTTAATAATCATATTCTTCAGTATAAATCACCTTTTTGTCTATTTTATTCCCAATACGAATTACTTTTCTTACGTCCAAATCAATGTGAATAATCTAGCTACATTTTTCTTCATTTTCTTTTTTTAATAACCACCTTTCATCAGTGTCACAGAAATTTATCTAAGGACGTGCGTTAAGACTATCTGGGATTACATCAAAACTGCAATTGTTTTTTAATACTCTCATTATATTAGTCCTTGTAGACGTGTAGTACTAGTACCATGTCGAAAAAGTAAACATTTGTATCAATTGCTATATACATATATTAAAATGGTTGTAAATACAATTTTAAATTCTTAACTTAATTATCTTGAAAAAGTAAGTTAATAAGTGTCTGCATGTGCTATATTTCCTTTAACAAAAAAAAAAGGCCTGACAAAAGGAAATTAATAAGTTCTCTAACTCTTGTCTAATTAATATAACACCAAAAACAGATGTCTAGGCCCCAATTAAAATCATATTACTCTGATATGCAGAAAGCGTATTTGAAACCCTCCACACAAAAAGCCCAATATACCAAACACATGCTTGCAACTATTTTTGTTTTTGACAGCTAGTTTAGCTACTTGTTTATGTTATGAAACACAATGAAAAATTATTCAAATTTCATAGATATAGCTTCAACAAGCTGTAGATAGTAGTAATAAACTAGTTTTCAATTTTATTATTTACGTAGTTGGTAGGAGCTAATCCAACTTTACACATCGCTAAATGAAAAATTATTATTCATCTTAAATACTCAACAAAATTATTAATTCTGTCTTACCAAAATGTTATTAATTCTAAGAAATGATAACAACTACTAAGAACAGTCTACTTGATCAATTTCTTATAACTTTGAAACCACAACGGACATACGTAGGGTTATATTTCGTATTAGATAAAATAATAGGTAAAGATTAAAATGATTTTAAAGGACAGGGACCTTAAATTAATACCAGCGTCAATCTCAAGGTTTAAAAAAAACTTTAATAATTACGTTCAGACAAAGAAGAAAAATCCTCACTGAAATTCGAGCAAAAAACACTCACTTCGCTCTTTCTTCGCTAGCTTCGTTAAATTCAGCAAATCTATCTCTCACGATCGAACAGAACTGAGAGAGAGTGTGAGCTTAGCCATGTCTTCTGAGAGACCAGACGAAGAGAAACCAGAGACTCGCGATGTTCTTCGAGTCCAAGATCTGATCCATGGAGGAGGAGGAGCTTCACCGGTTCAATCACCGACACGTCTCGGTCCAACCCGCTTTTCAGAAGTAGCTGGAGACAAGATTCTTAACACCGGGTCGAATTGTATCGGGTCGGTTTTGTCTTGGATCAACGGAGATCCAAACCGGAATTTGAAAAATCCGGTTAAGAGAGCAAAAAGGAAACGAATCAGAACGGCGAAAACCGCCGCGTTTGTAATCGTACTTGTTGGTTTCTTCATTTTCGTTAATTGGTTTATGCTCTCTCAGCTCCATGAAGGTCGAGCTTGGCTACGGAGAGGATTCTCGAAAAAAACGAATCTTAAACCGAAACTGAACCCGGATCCGAACTCGAGTGTGAAACGGGTATCCGTTAAAGTGTCGGCGAATGTACAGGTAAATTAGTTAAAAATTTAATAATGTGATTGGTCAGTCAGTTTACTGTGAACTTTAACTTTTTAACAGTCTGTTTCTTGTCAAATCAATTTCAAATCCCCAAATGGTTAAATTGTGTAAAAATTTAAACTTTTTGTCTAATATACAATTACTTCAAATACAGATTTGGTTAGAGAAAAATAAAATCCTCTGTTTGAGATTTGTTAGTTAGAATGTGAAAATGCTGTGGTTAGGAGACAAAGTTTACATGTTTGAGATTTTGCTAGGTGAAGTATGAAATTATTGTAGTAAATGGTAAGTTTATGTAGTGTAATGTTATATATTACATGATTTTTGCATTTGGATTAATGGTTATGGAAGTTTCATTTGATGTTGAGTGACTTATGATTTGGTAGCATAAAGAGAAGAAAAAGATGGGAAAACCAAAGAAGACATATAATGGAACATATGGTAGATTGTTGGCTTATGCTGCTCATGCTTTGGCTGAGGTATTATCCTTTCCGCTTTCGACATTTCGAATTCTTAAACCGAAACCGAAAAGCCTACTGACCGAGACATTGTGTTCGTTAGGGGCAAAACAAGCTTGAACCAAAAGAGTTGTGGAGAGAACCAAAGGACCAAGCTTTGGCTTGGAAGCCTTGTGCTGATCAACGTTCCTGGAAGCCTAGTGGTCTCTTACTCTTACTCTCAATGAGTTTATTTCTCGTACTATATAGGTATAGTTTTTCTGATTTTTGTGTTTTTTTTTGTGTGTGGAGTTTAGATGGTAAAAATGGATATATAATGGTAACTGCAAATGGTGGGATCAACCAACAGAGAGTTGCTGTAAGTTTTGATTGCGTTACACATTACTTTGTCATGTCCCACTCTTTATATTGACTAACCGTTGGATTTCGCGGGGACATTATTAAAACAGGTTTGTAACATCGTTGTTGTTGCGCGGATGCTAAATGCGACACTCGTTATTCCTAAATTTATGTTCAGCGATGTCTGGACCGATGCAAGGTAACTATTGTAAGGTCCCTCCGTTCTCTGTCTCCTTCTCTTATAATTGATGCTTTCTTGAAAACGTCAAATTTTAACACTCTTGAATGGTATATATATGTTTCATAGTCAGTTTGGAGATATCTATCAGGTGGAACACTTTATAAAGTATCTTTCTCCTGATATCCGGATTGTAAAGAAACTACCCAAAGAGCTTCAGTCTCTAGATCTTGAGGCTATTGGCAGCGTCGTAAGTTCCTTACACCGCTTTTAGTGTGAAAAACCGATTTCATCTTCGTATTTTTTCTAATGTAGTTCTCTTTTATGTCGTTTTTTAAGGTTACGGATATAGATGTCATGAAAGAAGCCAAGCCCGGGTTTTATATGAAGCACATTCTTCCTCTTCTACTCAAAAACAGAGTCGTCCATTTCTTAGGATTCGGAAACCGTTTGGCCTTTGACCCGATACCGTTTGAGTTACAGGTAAAGAACCTTCTTTTAGCACCGTGGATATCGATATATTACCCGTAATGATCCAACTTTTTCTTGGGGAGTAGAGGCTGCGGTGTAGATGTAATTTTCATGCGCTAAACTTCGTTCCGAAGATACAAGAAACGGGTGCGATACTCGTAAGGAGATTACGAGATAGTGGATCACACCTTGCACCAGTTGACCCGTATCTCGTCGGTCCAAAATTTGCGTCATTCATATTGGACAAGAAAGCAGGTCCTCTCCATAAGGCTTCTAAGTATCTAGCAGTCCATCTCAGGTTTGAAATTGATATGGTGGCTCATTCTCTCTGTTACTTCGGAGGAGGTGATGCGGAAAAGGCAGAGCTTGATGCTTACCGGGAAAAGCATTTCCCGACGTTGGCAAATCTAACAAAGACGCAAAAGTTTGTTCCTTTCCTCTCTTAACTCTTTTTCACATTATTATTTCAGTTTTGGTATCTCACTGAATGCCCTTTTGTTTTCTCTTATGCAGAATGCCATCTCCAGACGATCTGAGGACAGAAGGACTTTGTCCTTTATCACCTGAAGAAGCCGTGCTTATGCTTGCGGGTCTGGGTTTTAGTCGGAAGACACGTGTTTTCGTCGCTGGTGCGAATATATATGGTGGGAATAAACGGTTAGCAGCTTTAACGAGTCTCTACCCGAATCTAGTCACCAAAGAGAATGTACTCTCACAAACTGAGCTAGAGCCTTTCAAGAACTTCTCATCTCAGGTGAAATGAAAACAAGAAAACCCGTCAAAACTTCCTTTTCGGTTTATCGGTTAACTTTCTCCGCTAAACTAAACCGAAGAATTGCATATTTTTCTTTCTGGTTATGTAGCTAGCGGTTCTTGATTTCATTGCATGCGCTGCATCAGACGCCTTTGCGATGACGGATTCAGGGAGCCAATTGTCGTCTCTGGTCTCGGGTTATCGGATATATTACGGAGCAGGGAAAATGCCGACGATCAGACCGAACAAACGGAGATTCTCAGACATATTGTTGAAGAACAATACTATAGAGTGGAAAGTGTTCGAGCAGAGAGTGAGAAAAACGGTTAGGCAAACCAAACATGTATTGGTTAGACCGACGGGACGCAGCGTTTACCGTTATCCAAGATGTAAAGAATGTATGTGTAATGAAGATTGATTATTTGGTTTACATTGTTGGTTCGGTTTTTTAAACGGTCTTCATATTTTTCATGGCATTTGTAGCGGCTACACATTCTAGTGAGTACCAAGCTTGAGTTTGGTACCAATATGGTATTATTAGTATTTGGTTTTGGGGGTATTTTGATGCTGGAAATACTAAGATTGGGTTTGGTAAACCGGTGGTAAGTATGAAATTTATCTCTCTATACATGCATAAGTATGAAATCCTTCCAGAAGAATTAAAGTTAGCTTGAAGGATTAGGTGGATAACTACCATTCTACTAAGCACTTATTTAATGAGTAACTGTTTTACACTTCAAAGACTTGTCGGTAACAATGATTCTTCATCTTGATGTTATATATAAACTAAGTTAGTACACAAGACAGATATTGCAATAACAATTCACAAAATGCCTTATCCTCCTCCTCATCGTCATCCTCCTCCTTTCCACCATCCACCGCCACCAAGACCACCGCCTCCGGAGCCTCGCCCTCCTCCACCTCCTCCAGGACCTCAGCCACCACCTCCACCTCCTCCCAGACCTGATCCACCACCTCCACTTCCCGGAGCTACTTGGTTTCCAGGACTTCTTGGGCCACGCCCTCCTAGACCACCATATTAGTCGTCATGAATGTTTTGGTCTATTTAAGTATATAATTCGAAATATATATTGTCGAAACATCTTAGATCTTTAAAGATTTCATATGTGTAACACTTTCATGTGTATTAGGCTCATCTGTGTAATCATCCTTCATATGTGTAATTAGAATGTATCTCAACCTTCGCAGGGTGGTAGGTTGAAACGGAGCACGCTTGCACTTTATTTGATTTTGTATTTGTAATGTAAAATTTAGAATATAATAACTAGTTTGTTGTTTACGTTTTATGTGAGAGCCGCTGAACAAATAAAAAAAATAACTCTTCCTTATTCCATACATTCATTTTATGAAAAAACTTATCTCCGTTCCTATTTGATGGAGTGTCAATAACCTTTTCGTTGGAAATTTTTAAGAATAAAGACCTTATTTTAAGTGAGATCGACAAGTAACAATAAAATTTTATGTTTTCAAATGGTTTTAACTGACAACGGTATTCTTATAATATGGTTTAAGCTTCCAGTAAGAACAACTTCACCAAATGTAAACTTGTTTAAGACTTGTGTGACATTGAATTCGATGTCTAGGTCTTGAGTTTTCTGTGGTGGTACGGTAAACCAAGTTGGGGTTAACCGTACAGTTGTACCATTGGGAGGTAAAACCGAACCAAGATATGTCTCAGTCTTGTTGGAGACGTCTTGGAAACTTCTTCTCACCACAAGTGACTCTTTAAGTGCAGATATAGTTACTGACGGATGGTTAAGGTTCGCTGGGTGGCTAAGCGTAGTGGTACACAAGACTCCTGTCGCGTCTCGGATAGTGGCTGGGCTAATGTTTGGCAGTGAGCACAAGAAACTTATGTAGTCTTCAAAACCTGGTCCAATACCCCAAAAATGATATTATAAAGTTACCTATAAGATTTTGTTTTACTACATTAATAGCACAAACTTTGTATAATTTATCAATTCCTTTCCATGATATGTAAAAAACTTACCAGCGGGTAAAACTAGTCCAGGATCTAGGGCTCTAGCAGGATTAACATGGCCCGCACCATGATCAAAATGATTAGATGGAAATAATCTACTTAGCTCATAATACTCCGCTGATATAATTTCACCATTACTATCGTATTCGTTAGCCGTGGTGGAGATGGCAGATGCAATCATGGCTGGAGTCCAAGAAGGATTAAGTTGTTTTATGAGCGCACCAATCCCTGCTATATGAGGAGTCGCCATGCTTGTTCCCGACAATATGGCAAAGCTTCGTCCTACTCACAAAATGATCAATTTTAAACTTATGGGAGTAAATTTCATAAGATAACAAAAAATGAGGGATGTAAAGTTAGAACCTGTCAAAATAGGATCAAAGGCACTAGGGAGGCTCCAAGCACCCCAAATTTGGTGACCAGGTGCAAGAATATCTGGCTTAAGTACATCTAAAGGACTCCGAGTTGCATCAATAAAAGCTGGCCCTCTCGAAGAAAATCTGCTCACCACCGGTGCTTTTCCGGCGAAGACCGAGTTTCGGCCTTCGCCTATTCTAGCACGTGCCCCAAATTGTGTCGCCACTCCTCTCGTGTCTCTAAAGGTTTTCTCTTCGTAGTATCTCAAAATAATCTAACATGAGAAAGTCTCAAAATGTGAGGAAACGTTTGAAATATAATTTCGATGCAAATCAAATGGCCAGTTTGTTAGTGAACCATGAATATAGTTACCTACTTCACTCAAGTTCATTGCTACACATAAATGTGGATTTCGTTATTGCTAAGTGACATACTATGTAATAGTCTTCTTCATCCACATCAAATCACATATTCGAACTTATATATTTGCTAGACTATTTTTATTGTGTCAAATAGTTGCACATAAACAAGTACAAGAGTATTTTTCGTCCAAAAATTTGTTATGGCAATTATTTTCTTATTATATGGCTTTTACGTAAAGAAATTACCTGGGCAGCTGATACTGTAGGGATTAGAATACCAGGAGCTGAAAATATCACTGGTTCTGCAACATAATCGCCGAATCTAGGATTTGCAATGAGTATAAAACCCATGAAACCAAGAGTCCTGGCGGTTTGGGTGATGGCAAGAACGGTCGACATCTGATTGTAGAAGCCATCAGAAAATGTACATATCACGATACTTCCAAAAACTGCGGCAGGGTCAAAATTCTCCGGCCGCTGGCATTCTTCAATGTCTCTGGTTAAGGGTTGTAGAACCGAGCCGTTTGTTCTAACAGCGTCTTTGGCTAAGACAAGTCTGTGTTGAACTAATGGAGCTCCAAGGGTTGGACCTTTAATTTCAAGTTGAAAAAAAGGAGAAACGACATTCCTTTCATGAATATTTACTACAAGTATAAATTGTTGCGAGTTTGAAAGAACATGATCCAAATATTTCAAATCGTTTAGGTCCTAAATAATTTACTAGCTACTGCTATGCTATAATTAGGTACACAATAATAACCAAATAAAGCATCTATGAAAGAAGACAAACTTTTATAGCGATGAGTGCCATAATTTTATACTAAATCTTGCAAATTTTGGTATTTGAAGATCTAAGATCATCACTAACACTACATTGTTATTATTCTTCTATTATAAAAGTCTTGAAACTTTATATGTTTATAGTAATTCTTGTTTTACCTGATAGTCCAACGCCCTGAACGGTTTGGCCACCGTCGAGGATGAGGGGGGCAGGATAAGACCGGTCAGTATTTCCGGCAGCAACACCGACGACCCACGGACTATAAGACAACACAGAAGACGGCGACGGGCCATTATTCCCTACGGCTTGCACCACAAACACGCCGGCTTTTCTAGCCAATAGCATTGCGAGGTCGAATATCCCGAGTACCGTGGGCTTATCCACCGGTGGTTCGTCTGGTCCAACCGATAGCGTCAACACATCTACGCCGTCCATAATTGCCTATGACAAAATTAAATAAGTAAACAAATAAAATTGGTTAAAGATCACTAAGAGAAATATAGGCCCTAATTAGTATTGTTTACTTGGTCGATGGCTGCAATTACGTCAACAAGAGTTCCGATTGATGGATAAATCGCCTTGTAGACGGCTATTCTGCCACACAAACCAATAAAATAACTCGTCATTTTTTTTCCAAAACTATAAAGTATCATTTAGTCTTTGAACTTTCAATATATGAGCTAATGAATATGCGTGAGGTGACAAACCGTGAACGTGGGGCCATACCGCTAGCACGGCCGTAGAAGAATCCGTCGACGATCACCGGAACTCCAGCGTTCCCGGCTGCGATGGATGCCACGTGGCTGAACCAACCCGACCAAATAGTAAACACTTATGCAACACATACAATGCACAACAAACTTACAAAGCAAATGTATAGACCATTTTACAAACACAAACAATATAAAGACATATAATCTACCCCCATAATATGGCCGTAAAGAGACTTTAGCAAAACTTATTGTCATTACCGCCAATAATTTAAAACCATTATATAGAGTCAAGTCTACAACCTCATTTCCATATTCTCAAAAAATAATATGAACATATCATTACAGTTTACCAAAAAAAGATAGATTTATAGTTTTTTTTCTAAGATATATAGTTGACTACAAAATAAAGACATGTATTTATAATACAATGGCTAAGTGATTTATCAAATTCAAAAATGGTATTTCACAAAATCTCTTCAAAAAAGAGAGAGACATTTATACCTTCCGTGGCCGGACGCATCGAACGGAGAGAGTATATCCAAGGAGGAGTTAAGAGCGCCTGAAGCTCGAGCTCCGGCGGAAAAGAACCTTGCGGAGATAATTTTTCCGTTACAAGATCCGGGTGGAAAAAAGGGACCGATCTCACAGTCACCGGAGAAATGCAAACGTGAGAGATTTGATGAGTAAGGGTTTGTGAGATCAAGTGCGGCGAAGCTAGGATGAGTAGGGTTAATTCCGGTGTCCACGAAACCGATCACGATGTCTTCTCCAGCACGTCTGTCTCCTTCGTTTGAGATCTTTTGCCAGACTTGTTGAGGAAGTTCCAAGAAATCGGGAGTGTATGTTGTCATTAGTTTCACTCCTTTGTCTTCTTCTACTGCCTTCACTCCTTTTGTTTTCCCGAGTTTCTTGGCCTGCAAGTATCAGACAACCAAAATTAACCAGTGATTGAACTAAACCTAATTAAAAATGGAAATTATCAAGAGATTCAAAACTCGGCGATCCTGGTTGGTTTAGTTTCAATTGTTTTTGATATTTTCTTAATATATCGGATTCATAGTAGTTGATATCAAGTAAAAAAATTGGGAATTCATTTAGTTATGCACTTGCGATATAAAGTGGGTTCAATTTCTTAAAAATATGACTTTTTATCCAAAAAAAAATGAAGTCCTTAAACTTGACTAACGAAATGAACCAAAACAGAAAAGTGAACCGAGTTATATTCATTTTGGGTAAGCGGAGAACCTGAGAAGCAGTGGTACGGACTGCAATAGCATTGATGACATGTTTGAAGCTATAAAGCTTTGTATAACTTCCCTTTTCAAGTGTGCTTCCAAGTATTTCGTCATGAATCTCTTCTATCTTCTTTGCTTCTAACGCCATAGCTTTGCTAATTAATTGTCGAACATCAAAAAAGTATTCCTCAATAAATAAATGAATTATATAATGATTAATTTAGATATTGGCCAAGTCAAAGACATATTGTTAATGAACATGGAAGATGAGAAAATAAGAACTTATAGATGAATTTAAACCAAGTATATGAAAAAATAATAATGTGATAAATTCTTTAAATTTCGAAGAAAAATGTATTGATGTGGACCTGTTGATATTAGTAGAAGCTCGAAAGGCCAATGGTTCACCTTCAACCAAAATAGAGTAAATCTTTGGTATATGATCATCGTTTTCGCCTTTTCCTTCTTTTTCTTCTGCTCTGGACAATATTGCACAAACAACCAATACAAATATACATACTATTAAACATATGTAGGAATATGATCTTAGTTTTCTTGGATTGGTTTCCATTAGATCTTTATTAGGATTCTCCATTTGCGTTAATGAAGATAATTTATATCATGTAGAGGGCAATGAGAGTCATGTTCTTGGACAATGCACATTACCAACGTGACCATTTTATTCTATCAGAGGTTTATATATATGCGTTACAATTTGTAATATTTGGTATTATGGTGTGAGCCTTGCTTATAAGGAAGTTATTTTCTTAGTTCAAACCATAAAGAAAAAGTAAAAAGGAAGCTTATTTAGAAAAAGTTATATCTTAAACAATCTGTCATTCCTTTTTTTCCCATTTAATGTTATTTTTCAACTTATATAAAATAGGTACACAATTTATCGTATGCCACATGGCATGTTTTGATTCGTTTTCTAGGTTTTTGCTGACCCAGATTGATAAGATTGTGAACTACATTTTTCAAGAGTAATTTCAGTTATAATGAGAAATATGGAAAATTAATTAAAATATAGCAATGTAAAGATAACAAGATTGTTTGAATATTCCTTAAGACAAGTTTAAACCATTTTACCCTTCATTTAAACTGTTACAGAAAAGAAAATTAGATTTTTTCATTAGACATTTTATTTCTGAAACATGTGAATATTTGCATTCTCAATCTCATATTCTCATATAGCCACAATATTCGAAATATAATTCATGTAACAATATTATCGTCCAAATCCCTTATGGAATTGTACACAAACCACTTCATTTCTCGACTCATTTATTATTGGGCCAAGATGGGCCGGACTATTGTCTTAAGAAAATATAATCTCAAAACCCAAATCTGCTAACATATATCGAACAAAAAACCTCAGGAACTCTTGAAAACTTGTTAAATGTTGAGAGCTAAAACCCCTAAATCCTCAATTCAACAAAGCTTCGTTCTTTATATTCTCCGCCAATTTGGTTCTAGAAACAAAGAAATTAGTGTTGATTCGACTCGTACGTACCAATCAGGGCCTGCTTCAAGCCCAAGCTTATCGATATGGAGACGGAAGAAAGAAATGAGCAAAGAAGGTTTAATCGCAGCCAAAGAGCTCAAGCGTCTCCAAACCCAATCAGTCCGACTTGATCGATTCATTGGTTCTCATGTCTCTCGTCTCCTTAAATCCGATCTCGTTTCCGTTCTTGCTGAATTTCAGAGACAAAACCAAGTGTTCCTCTGTATGAAGGTATAATCGTTGAATTTGGTTAAGTTTCGAACTGAGTTTTTGATAGTTCTGGGCGTTTAGGTTAATTGGTCTCCTCCGGTTCGTAAATTTGGGTGTTTCGATTTGGAAATTGGTGCTGAAATGGAACCGAAAACCAAATGTGGTTTGGTTCGTTATTGATAATTTGACATTTCTCATCATTTTGGTTAAGATTTGGTACATTTCGGTGATTCTGGTTAAAGTAAGGATAAAATTTGGGTTTACCAGTCCTGAACCGGTTTTCATGCTTCCTCTTGCCGCTTGGCTTCACCTAATAAACCGAATCCGAACCGAATTAGCCTAACTGGTTTGGTTCAGCTATTTCGGTTTGATTTTATAAGCCTAGTTCTAAGTTTGGTTATGGAGTTTGTTGATGGTGTTACTGTTAATGTTTATGCTTCGGTTAAATTTTGGTATATTTCTGTGAATTCGGTTATATTTAGGATAAAATTTTGGTAATTTCGGTTTGGCAATGCCGAACCAAACCAGTTACTGAATTTCATACTTCCTCTTGCCGCTTGATACCTAATAAACTGAATCAGAATCGAATTAGCCTAACTGGTTTGGTTAAACTATTTCGGTTTGGTTTATATGGAGCTTGTTGATGTTTATGTATTGTCACTTGTCGTTGATGTTTAATTTGGTTTAGTGTTTGTCTTCTTATTATGTTTCAGCTCTATGAAGTAGTGAGGAGAGAAATATGGTACAGACCGGACATGTTTTTTTACAGAGACATGCTAATGATGCTTGCAAGAAACAAGAAAGTTGATGAAACCAAGAAAGTATGGGAAGATTTAAAGAAAGAAGAGGTTTTGTTTGATCAACATACATTTGGAGACCTTGTTCGAGGGTTCTTGGATAATGAACTTCCTTTAGAAGCAATGAGATTGTATGGAGAGATGAGAGAGTCTCCTGACCGGCCTTTATCTCTGCCTTTTCGAGTTATTTTGAAAGGACTCGTTCCTTATCCTGAGTTGAGAGAGAAAGTTAAAGATGATTTCTTGGAGCTTTTCCCTGGAATGATTGTATACGATCCTCCTGAGGATATATGTGAAGATAGTGATGAAGAAGCAAGAACAGATAGCGATCTTGAATAGAGAGGTATGTCTTGAATCAATGCTTGGTTTGGACTGTTTAGTTAGTGCTCAAAATGTCAGTGATGATATTATCCTCGAGGCTGACCCGATGTATCTTCGATCCATAGTTTCTCTTGTTCTGCACATCCACTAACTTCAGGAACCATGTCCCAGTTTCAGGTTAGATCAAGTGGGAAAACAAATGGAAGATTGTGGCTATGCAGAAACTGGAACTATTCGTCTTTGGTAGGAACAAATTATGGCTATTGAAAACTGAAGATGATGAGGAGCATATGAAGAAGAATTTGAGAAGCTTATAAGCGTATATATGTGTAAAGATCACTCTCAGCAATGCTAAATGCTGCTGTATTGAATCGGTTCAAGATAAGTCATATGTTTGTGAAGATACATACAGCAGAAAGCGTTTTAAGGGACAAAACTATTAGAAGTGGATTAAGTTTTGGTCGATCTTGTCTTTTTGGGATAGTGATGGGTCTGTTTGGGCCAGACTAGGTCTTTTGGAGTAATAGCATTCTCTCTTTTCTTTTCGTCTTTTCCATCCCAAAAGTACAAAATTTCGACGCAAATACTTAAAAATTAGCAAGGAAGATATACATACAACCAAAAAATGGTCCAAATTGTCAAAAAGGTTGTCAAATAAAAAGAATAGATCAAAAAAGCTTTACTATCATTATAATAGGAATAGGAATTTCGCATAACAATAGAACAACACAAAAGGATACACACCACAACATCAAACGCTTGTTCATCAATCGGAACATGTTTCATATGTTCCAAGTATACCGAGAACCATAGATTATACATATTATAAGCTGTTTAACGATTATAAATATAATGAAATAAACGTTTTAAAGGATCGATCAAAGCATGGTGGAGGAGATGTGATCCATTGGGAAAGGATTGCCCAAGACATTATCCATGAAGTAATGGTGAGGATGTGTTGCGTCCATTACTACAAACTGCATGTCCTCCGACGGCTTCCAATGCCGTTTCCTCTGGTTTATGAACCAATTGTTTATCTGTTTCTGGTCCAGCCCCGTTGATTCCGCAAGGGCGAGCTTTTGTTGCTCCTGCAATTTCATATCACATGCGAGAAAAAATCAATCATCAAGTGTTCTCTCCGATATAAGGTCAGTCCATGATCACAGCTACATCACGATTTGCTAGATTGTAAGGAGAACTTAGAATCCATCTACTCATACGAACATGGGTAATGACACTATACAAGTGTAATAAAGACATGAGCTACTATTGCATTAGGGTATGGCCTCATGCACCCTACTTTCCAAAGTTATGACTTGAAATATGTGCAACAAAGTTTAGTCTAAGTTATGGTACACAGCCATAAGATGAAATTGATCGTAGTCTTGACTAAGATTGACATATTATTCGGACCCTAAAAAAGGTATGGAAGCAAGAATCAAGTTTGTCATCGGCTAATAGACCAAAACAGTACACATAGACTAAATAAGTTCACTTCATTCAGCTTTTAGGATTTCAAATTATGCAAATGCATATTGTGCAATGCCAACATGAGCTAACATAAACTAATGTCCCTAACGATATAGTATGAATGCAAAAATCACTAAAAACATTGAAACAAGCTAATAGACAACTAAATTGAATTTGCTATCATATAAATGCTTTTTTAAAAACATGAAATGATTATTTAATTAGAGTATAAGGGAAGAGAGTTACCGAAGGGTAAGGCCATTTGTAGTGACGGCTCCACCAATCAAGCAGTTGTTGACGAGCTTCTTTAGGGAGCTTTCCTTTCTTCCTCTTCTTCATGAACTCTTGCTTGAGGCTCCCTAAGTAACCACTGTACTTGCGCAAGAGCTGTCCTTTAAGCTCTCTATCCTCAGCTTGTGGATCTACAAATTCATTGTTCATATCGACTTCTTCCTCGGATGACCCATTATTGTTCCTATCAATTGCTGTCTCTCCATAACCTTATATTGATTAAACATGTGAAAGCAAGACAAATTTGTCAACAAGAACATGTGTCTAGGGAAATGAAAAAGAATAGGCTAGTGATCCAAATAATTCAAAGTAACATGTTAAGTAGATGTGAGTTTGTGTGTCTATATAAACTTAACTACATTCTTGAAAAGAAGAGTGATATGACATTGTGTAGATATATGTATATGTGATTATACGTACAAAAACATGTGTATGTCTAAATTGAGCAATAGATCTAAGGACGAGCAGACTCTAGATCCAGATATTCTTTTTGATGCATTTGAATTAAATAGATCCAAAACAAACGGAGAAGAAAGAGACAAGAACAGTGATTGTTGTTGTACCAAAGCAAATGAATTCAATTCCAAACAAAACAAAAAAACAGTAAACAAACTGTTTTAATTCAATGAAAACAACTACATACACTAACTTATGTATAGATAGATTATACACGTAAACCTAGTAAGCTATATATAACAATCTGACACTAACCCTAGTAACAACCATCAAAGGGGTATTTACCCAAGAAAAATCAGAAAAAGGAAAATCTTTCTTAAAACCCACAAAGAAAAAAAACAACTTTCCTCATCTTACGTTTAATTTGACGCCATAATTAACAAGAATATGAATTAAAAAGAAAGAAAAAAAAACAGAGAACTAGAGAGAGAGGAGAGAGTAACCGGAGAAAGAGGAAGGTGAGGATAGAGAGAGGGATTTGAATTGACACTCGACACGTTGAAGGAAGACCATAGCTTCCTTGAAAGGTTTGGAGAGCTCTTGCTCATACTTAACGAGCATTTCACAGTAAGCTTCCATGAATTGATCAAGCCCTGGATCTTCACCTAGACATCCTGTTGGTCCCATAGATGCGGCAGCGGCTGCGGCAGACGAGCATGCCTCCTCTAGCCTCGCCACAACCTCCGGTGGTGCTCCAACCTTAAGAAATTGTGTAATTAGTAAATGATAGACATAAAAACGTTAATTGAACTAAGATAAGGATCCTCACGTTTATTGTGGATATATAATATAGTAAAGAAAAAAATGAAATAATTATATATGTCCTAATCTTCAAGCCTACATACAATATTTTGGATAATCTCTTGCAAGTAGGGTTTTTACAAATTGTTTCTTGAAACTTTCTCAATATAGGAAAAATTGTATCCTTTGATTTGTATATACTTAGCTGGGTTAAGTAACTAGTAAACAAAAGTAGATATCAAAATCAAACTCAGACATCAAGTAAAGGGTTATGTAAAAAGGAAATAAAAGGTAAAGTTTGGTAATTAGGGTTTCTAGAATCTTTCTCTTCTTTTTTGTGCAAGAAAATCAAATAAGAATCATTAGAGTTACGAAGAAACTTTCAAAGTAATTTTTTCAAGTTTCTTTCTCTCATCACCTTCTGACAATTGACATAAGCGGCCAAGAGGCGGTGGTAGTGAGGATGAGCCATGATCTTGGCCTTGACAGAGGCTGAAGAAGAGGAAGAGGAGCAAGGGTTGATTCCTCCTGCAACGATTTCGTTATGATGGATCTCCATTAGAGAATAGGCAGGAGCACAAGAGGAAGGAGAAGAAGAAGAAGCAACTTTGTTCTTAGTTCCTTGGGGAGGAGCTAGTGATTGAAGAAAAAGGGAACTACTTTGTTGGTGGTGTGACTGATATGCATAACCATCATGTTCTTGTTGTTGATGTTGATGATCATGACCATGATGTTGATGTGATGTCATGATGGGCGGCATCATCATCATCATAGGACACATCGGACCATCACTATTATCCCCGGCAAAAGCCATTGGACAAGAAGTGCTGTTGGAACCACTCTCCATCTTCTCTTTCTCTCACTAGTATTATTATTCACTTTGGCTTTGCTATATAGCTATGAGAAATAAAAAATGAAAATAACATAAAGAAAAAAAAAGAGGAGCCCCCATTGTAAATACAGCTAGCATTTATCATCAATATCATGAAACACATTAAAGTACTATAAATTTATTGGGAAACCCTAAAAGAGTAAGTAACTGTGTGTGTGTATCTATGGTTTAATTTAATTATTTGAAAATGCAAAAGTGGTCTCCCGGGATTTATGCTTCAACAATCAGCTTCCTTTTCCACATTGAAAATTCTAAATAGTGATAGTTATGGGGGAGAGGGAAGCAGCAGAAGAGAGACCAGGAAGATAAATCTAAGGAAATTATTATAAATAGGAAATAACTTTTTAGGAGAAACTTATTTTAAAAAAGTGTAAAAAGCAGACATGGACAGAGGTTGTGTGATCTGTGGGTTCTTAACTCTTTTGTGTTCTTCTGCTGAAATATGATTTCTCATTTATGCCTTTTCGGAAATTAATGTTGTAATTTCTCTTCTTCTTTTTTGAGGTAATAAACCGGATCTCAATTTATTTTTGACAATTTCTTGAAATGGAGAAAACCGGAATGTGCCTCGGAAAGTCCAGTGAAAGATATATTGGAATTTGTTATTTCTTTACCATGGGTCGGGAGTATCAAATCGAATGTTGTCATTTGGTTTTGGTTTTCATACCATGAATTCCCAAAAGTCTAAGTTTCCTGATGGGATATACGTATGCTGATGTTGGTTTAAAAAGTACATTTGTGTATATGTATATATGTATATTATATGGTATGTGAAGATATTATTAGGACTGTTGTACTCAAAAACTTTCTTAGATTCTCTCAATAATTAACCGATAGATCTCCATATAGTATAATTTACGCATTTGTTTCAGTAACATATATTGGATTCGCTTTTGTCAATAGGAAAAGATAGCAGTCTTAGTAATTTTATAATAAGTGATCTAACATTTGATTGCAATCAAAGTTTTAATACTATTGTAAATGTTCTTATGGGAAAAAAATGTTGTTAAGAAGAAGAAAAATGTCATAAATATAATCATAGAGTAAAACATGTAACTGTTTATTTGTTATATAAACGAAAATATTAAACACACATTTTACCTTAAAAAAAAAGTATCTTGTATTCTGTATTGTTTTTAAAAAGTGACAACTGATGGCTTGTTATATTAGACAACAATGAACCATTTGTATTTGCCACCATTATCATGTTCTCGACCTTTTTGGTCGATTGATTGTAATATTAGATGGTAGACCTCTTGCCACTTGAAAAAATAACCAATCACATTCAGACCACTAACCAAATCTATCGAGGCATTTTAATTAGAATAATATACGAGGCTATTAACAATTGTTAGCACTTCTTCGAACGTAGAATTGACTCAACATAGGACACATGTTACTATCAAGAGAATAAGCATGGGACACCTGTACCTGTTTATCCCTGAAAATAGTATACAGACTTGAGAAAAATTCATTTACGATTGACAAAGTAATTCATCAATTGTCAATTTGGAGGATTGTACGAAGGAAAATGATATTATGCATGTTACTTTAATACACAACGAAAGAAATGTATAATTTTACTTTAAATTTAATTGTCTAGTTCAATACTGTGGGAAAAAAAGAAAAACAATACAATTAAAATTATCAAAATTGATAAGTACATTACATCAGTGCCGTTTATTCGATCAACATTTCACTAGCCGTATGTATTGCTAATTTTGTTATCACTATTCGAAATATTATTTAGAAGTTGGATATACTATATATTCCCATACTCGTATGTCTATGTTTATAAGTAAACTATATAAAAATAAATATGTTAAAAAAAAGTAAAGACCAGTATAAAGCTAATTTTTCTTGCTTTTAGGTTAAGGACAGTGATTCGTTGAAATCAAAAGTCTTAGAAAAATATTGAAGAGAGAAATCTTCAAGGCAAAGTTTTACTTTCCCCATGAAAGAAGAAAAAAAACTCTCTCCTCAGCCACTGCCTTCACTGCCATTTCTGGCAAAGAAAAGATAACTGAGAAACTAATAGATAGAGAGAGATTACAAGGAACCCATCAAATCATATTTATATATTACCAAACTGGATTTTATTTCATTTGCTTCAAATTATGATTTATATATACCCTAAAATATATTTTTTTAAAAAATCTTCATTTAGTTATCCAAAATATGTTGGATCTGGACTAAAAAGAAGAAAAGAAGTGATTTTTCTCTTCTTTTTTTTTTTTTTTTTTTTTTTTTTTT
>Ga0041059_1001345_pt1 | contig 19560 bp, 9 predicted proteins | sample AraColnosormetaG_FD_56232 | JGI IMG/M metagenome (GOLD analysis project Ga0041059, IMG submission 56232) | Arabidopsis roots microbial communities from North Carolina, USA - Col MF nosort | ecosystem: Host-associated > Plants > Roots > Unclassified | place: USA: North Carolina | collected 2013-09-02
TATATAATTTCATCACAAAATAGATAAACCGAAGTAAAAAGATAAACGGTGGGGAGGGTTTTGCGGGGGAGGGACGAGTGGAGAAAAACTCCCTGTTCTAACACGTGGCACTCTATTCACCATTGATAAAAATTAACACTATGAGCTTAAAAAGCGAGCTATTTTCTATTTTCTAGTTTAGTTTTAAAAGAAACAACATTTTCGCTAAGAAATTTCTTTTAATTAACACATCTTAAATTTTTAAAATCTACTAAAACGAAAACGAGTCATTATTAAATTCGATACGTTGGTTCGGCGTAATATATTTTATACTCCTTCATGCATATTGTTTTGAATCCTAAAACCATCGATTAGATATATAATTTGCATCTGTGGACAAAAAAATGACTTCCTACATAGTAAAGAAAACAACGCGTCATTTAATTTTTATCATCTTACATGTATTAATTAGATTGTAATAAGGGATTATGAAAATACCTATGAAAAATGTAGAGAATAAGCATATATACATATTAATGGAATGGAATGATTACTCTAACAAAATTACTTAAAAAATGTCACCTATCTATTTATCCATATTCCTTTTTTTTTCTTTTTTTTTCAACAATAGTTTGAGTGATATTTATGTGATGGGGATTCACTCAAACTGGAAGATAACTGTAGTGAAGTGCCCAAAGCAAAAGATCTTCATGGGACTCTCTATGTCTTAAAAACTTTTTTTCTCTCTCTCTCTCTCTTAATCCACCGAGTAAATCCAGCAAACTTCCACTTTCAGAGATCAAACTTGAGTTATCTTAAGTGATGAAGAAAGACTAATTCCATGGCGGCGTTTGCAGTTTCTTAAGCTTCCTCATCATCTACCGTCAATCTTTATAGCAAAGAAAAGGAAATCAAATCAAGATTTACCCTTTTCTTTGATTTCTCTTTGTGGTGTGTTGGGTGTGTGATGTTGATTACCACTGGGGAAAGAAATGGCAGGGTTCTTCTATCTAGGAGGGAGAGACAACAACAGCAACAACAACAAGCAAGATCATCATCAAGTAGACAAGGATCATCATCATCAAGACAAGAGCAATTATCTTTATCTTTACAAAGACGAGATCTATAATAACAACAAGGGTTTCGAGATTTGGCCTCCGCAATACTTCCAACAACAAGAACATCAACAACAACAACAACAGCAACAACATGCCTCAGCTCCTGCAAACTTCTACTCATTTGGAATGGTTCCTAGCGGAAGCAGCAGCAACAACAACAATAACCGTAGCCGGAGTTTATACTTCAACGTAGTCTCCGATCATGAGCCGGGAGGGTTCACGGTGACGAGACAAGGAGGTATGAATTGTCAAGATTGTGGAAATCAAGCTAAGAAAGATTGTCCTCATATGAGATGTAGAACTTGTTGTAAAAGCCGAGGCTTTCATTGTCAAACTCACGTTAAGAGCACTTGGGTTCCTGCTGCTAAACGTCGTGAGCGTTTAGCCCAACTCGCTTCCTTGCAGCACCACTCAGCCTCCAGCCGTGAAACGCAAAACGCCAAACGCCTTCGAGAAGCTAGTGGTGGTGATAATAATGATGATAAAGACCATAGTGGTGGTGGTGGATCGGCTCTTGCTAATACCCGTGTGGTGAATGCTAATTCTAATTCAGGTAAAATTCTTGATGATATTGAATTAGCTTTCAAGATTGATTAAATTTTCATGAAAAAGTGTCAAAGTTTTAATTATGAATGTTTGTGGAGAAGTACAACATCATTTGCGTGTGAATGAGGATGTCCGCCGGATATTGCTGCTTTATTTATACAAGTTACTGTTCCTTAGTAAACCTGACGACATAAAAGGATCTAACCAAGATCGATTTCATGTAAAAACAATGCAATAAAGATTCGTTTTTGTAGATATGAAATGGGAGCTACGCTTTATAATCAACAACATGTTATACTAAAAGGGGCTAAAAACAAATCTCATGTTTATATTTTGGTGATCTTATAATCATTAATAAAAAAATTAGGGTTGGAGGTGAGTCAACACTTACCACCGGAGGTTAACTCACCGGCGATATTCCGGTGCGTTAGAGTGAGCTCAATAGAAGAGGATGAAGATGATCAAGCATATGCTTACCAAACGGCTGTGAACATTGGAGGCCATATCTTCAAAGGCATTCTCTATGACCAAGGACCAGAACATCAAGATAATCATCACCTTAACCTACTTGCTTCCACTGCAACCACCACCAATGTGGAGGAGACCGCCACTAAGACTGTCACCGGTAACAATAATAATGGATTAATGCTTGATCCTTCTTCGCTTTACCCAGCTCAACTCAACTCCTTCATCGCGGGTACGCCATTCTTCACACCTCCGAGGTCTTGATCAGATTCTGATATCAGTTATTGATTATTGTTAATCTTTAAACGTTATAATAATAAGAGGATTTCTTTTGTTTTTGTTTTTGTTTTCGTTTATCTATTTTTGAAACTTCGTGCAATTTGGAAAAAACACCCTTACCTAGGTTGTTACTTAGTGGTGATTAACATGCATATTGTACGTACTTTTAAGAAAAGAAGATAGTGTTCATGTTTCAAAGATTAATCTTTTGCTTTATTTTTGTTCATTAGGATCGATCTCTGTGTTGCAATTTAAATGTGGTTTAGTTATAGTCTTATGATATTAATTAATATATAATATAACCCTCTTTTTATTGATTTACGACATATATAATTATATATAGTACTTTTCAAGGTCAAATCAAAAATACTTATTTTAGAAAAGAAAGAATAATAAAAATCTTTTGGTTTGATATTGAAATAGCTTTCTGGTTGGTGTTGAGCTCCAAGCTACCTTTTTCCCCGTTTATCCGTTTGCTTGCCGGATCTAAACATGACTTAACTAGGTTTCGTGTTCCACTGATCAAAGATTTGAAAAAAAACATATACTTAGTAAACTTCAAGCAATTTTTATATTACCCAATTGAATTTCTCCAGAGTGAAAGATGTTAAAATTAGTTCTCAATTGTAATATATATATACCCAACAACTGAGAAAAGATGGAAAAAGTTTAGTTAAAAACTGGTCCTGGGCGGCTTTAAATTATATTTATGCACTTAAATTTAGCTTGTTTATATCTTTCTCTGGTTTGAGTCATAGTTGAATAATCCAAAAATCTACATAAATATTTTGAAAAAGACCTCTAGTCTCATGGACAGGTTTTTACTTAGATAATATCGTGTCATTCCATCTAGATTCAACCCCTGTCTACAATAATATAGGAGGTTAACGTTAGTTATGTGGAGAACGTCAGATTGTGAGTAAATACGTAACATGTGAAATGTTGGCGTAGATGAATGTAAACGGATGGTAATATAAAGTATTTATATCAAACTACTTCCCTGCAGAATTATCATATTTTTAGCTATTTAATTATTACTTGCATGGATCATGGATGTGACTATCAGTCGTCTGTAGCTAATCCCCATTTACTAATTCTGTCTTACAGAATAAAAACTGGTCGATGCAGTATATATATATATACAAATGACTGATTAAGACATATGATGAAACTAAAATTGATTTCGTTTTTCTAATGAGATGATATAATAATTTGTTTTATCTATGTGTGAACTGATACTGTTAACAATAATAATGATTAGCTAGTACTATTAACAGTACTGTTATAGATTGCTTGATTTAGGACAAGTATAAATGACAGAGGAGATAGATGGAAGTTTCTCAAAAACTGTAGAGTGTCTGACTCACGGCATGTGATCTCTTCTTCAGTCTCTCTCGATCAAAATTATTATAAAAATTAAATGTAGTTGATCCAAAAACTCATGATCATATCTCCTCTGATATTTTACTTAATCTATCTAACTTCTTGTTTCGCAAAAACCCTACAGCCTCATGGTATTAAACCTATATATGGGTTTTTTTTGGAACTATATAGAACTTCTCTCTAGCCATAACTTATTATAACTAATGTGAATTATATATTTGATATTTTTTTTCTTCTTTATTACGTACCGATGACGTGCATGTGGTTCCAATGGTAAGTACTCAGTCATCCTCACAGGTCAAATGTTTGGCATTGTCATTAATTGCCATTAAAATACACGGTAGGTTAAGTTTGAAATAATAGTTTTTTCTGAGATAGTTAGCAAGTAAATTGTTAATTAAATATGCTGGAGAAAGGGAAATTAAATTGTTGAGAAGCATGAAGATCGTCCAAGACACATCATTTGTGAAATTGTAAAGTCTATGGTCAAAGTGAAAGACTAATTCCGAACAAAGATTTTCCTCAACATCTGTTATACTTATACCTAACTCGATTATGATTGATATGACAGTTTCTTTTCTTTTACCTCAATTTCCTTTACAAAAATCATTAAATCTTCCAACGCGTCATTAGATAGTGACCATGTGAACGGAATTCGTAAATGGGGATAAATAACAGTTTTTCACAAATCACAACCCAACTTCAGTTTTTCCCTGAGATGATTTGGCTCCACGTAAATCTTTCTCTGTCCATTTGAGATGATTTTTATTCAAAAGATTCATGGCTAGTTCGAACATTTTTCGAAGTATACCTCTGAAAATAGTTATTAATATATGATGTTACTATTTGATGCTCTGTATTGAAAAAATAAAAATCAAATCTAGATAATGTGTTACGTACTGATAATTAAGATATACATACACAACAACGTACACTGAAGCTAACTGAGTAAATCTTTTATTTATAAGAAGTGTAGAGCTAAAAGTTAAAACTATATCCAACAAACATAAAATCTAAATACAACGGCCATAAACCTAGCTACAACTACAGTTACAGCTATAACCAAAAGGAGAAAAGATGAGAGATTGGTCCCCCTTTGTACATTGAAGCAACTGAGTGAAACTAGTGGTTAGGGTTTTCTCATGGATTTAGTTAAGTTCTTTCTAAGAATTAATTCATTGTCGTTGTCCTAATCGCCAATCCATTTCCATCCTCGGTATTTTGTTTCCTTTTTTGTCAACAACAACCTTGGTGTTCTCTTTACTCTTTATCAGCACAATAGTGGTCCAAAAGTCCAAACAATATGTATGTGATCCATTTAAATTTAATACATTTATACATGCACCATACATCCATGATCCATGCATGCTCTACATGTGTTTATGTATGCAGTATGGACATACATATACCCCTATTAATCATGTCATCTATACTTTAGAAAATAAAACAATTCAAAATGTGGCAACAAGAAATATATGTTTTTGCGAATAACAAACGGCCCATTAAAGAAACTGGATTCTTACAATAATATGGGCCTTGGCCTATTTGTTTTAACGCCCAAGTCGGTCCACGTATATAGTAACGGGTCGGGTCATATGAGATGGGATTCCTTTTTTTTCACCTCCGCTTCAAAGTAAGAAGACTTAGGTTTTAAGTCAAAACGAAATCGGAAGATCAGACAGAGCTCAAGAGAAGTAAAGAAACTGCGACAAGAGAAAGAAGATTGACTTTGGAGAAGAGAGAGAGTAACGATGGAAGATATTCATAATCTCGATATAGAGAAAAGTGATAGATCGATTTGGTTGATGAAGTGTCCTGTAGTTGTAGACAAGGCATGGCACAAGATAGCAGCTTCGTCGTCTTCTTCTTTTGCTTCCTCGGATTCTCCTCCCGACATGGCAAAGATTGTTCGCGAAGTTGATCCTCTACGGGACGATTCTCCCCCCGAGGTAATTTGGTTCTTAAATTTTGAGTTTTAGCTCAAACCCTAGATTGTTGATTGATTAGTCCGTTTTTATGAAATTGAGTGTTGAAATTACATTACTTGTGTCGGGAGCTTGAAAAAGTTTGAATCTTTCATGCCAATTTCACTACCCATGTGGTTGATTTTCAAAACCTAGCTTAGGGGTGGATTATTCTTCTTGCAACTTATTACCTTTGTTTTGGTATTAATCAGTTCAAAATGTATATGGTTGGTGCTGAGTATGGGAACATGCCAAAGTGCTACGCTTTGAACATGTTCACAGACTTTGTTCCGATGGGGGGCTTTTCCGATGTTAATCAAGGTTTGGATTTTACTTTGTTCTGATTGAATACATTAGATTTTTGTTTCTTCGTTTGCTTTTATTCTCATACTTGGCAAGCTACTCTAGGTTGTGCAGCTGCTGAAGGAAAGGTTGATCACAAATTCGATATGAAGCCATATGGTGAAACCATTGAAGAATATGCTAGGCTTTGTCGTGAGAGAACGAGCAAAGCCATGGTTAAAAATCGACAGATTCAGGTCTGTTTTATATTTTCACATTCAGGTGTTTGTTTTCCTTTGCTTCTCCTATACTGGCTCTTAAGTGTAAGGACTTTTCTTCCTTGAATTTGCGCTAAAGGTTATTGATAATGACCGCGGAGTTCATATGAGGCCCATGCCTGGAATGCTTGGTTTAGTTTCCTCCAATTCCAAGGTAAAAATGTTATTCTCTTCTCAATGATTTTGCATATATGGTGTAATCATTGAAATGGTAAAGAGTTAGTGAAGCAACCAACAATCCAGCTTCAATACTCAATCCAAATTTTTATCTTTCCTTTGCCTGATCAGCCTTACGATTGTAGAAGTTTGTGTTTGTGTTTGAATGAGCAGGAAAAGAGGAAACCTCCCCCAGTCAAGCAAACCGAGGTGAAGAGGACGAGGAGAGATCGTGGTGAGCTTGAAGCTATAATGTTCAAGCTATTTGAAGGCCAGCCTAACTGGACATTGAAGCAGCTTGTACAAGAGACGGACCAGCCAGCTCAGTTCCTGAAAGAAATACTAAACGAGCTGTGCGTGTACAATAAGAGAGGATCGAACCAAGGGACATATGAGCTTAAACCTGAATACAAGAAATCTGCTGAAGATGATACAGGTGGGCAGTGAAATCAACCCCTTGTGTAATTCACTATTATATACATGTGACATAGTCATAACATTATTATAAACCCTGAGTCATTATTCATCAGAAGAAAAAAACAAGATTTTAGTAGGGAAGAGAAAAGAGGGGTTTTAAGTGGTCATCTTTTAATTTGTATCTTTAATCGAAACAGACAAATATAAAAGAGAGTTTTTGTTTATGACATATAACAAAATTACAAAATCATGTGGCGGTTTGGTTGGATATAAACATATAACGAACACAAAGTCTTGTCCAAAGAGACTGAGACGTCAAATGTGTCTTCCACTGCTTGAACATTAGCGTGATTGAACATTTGAAAACGACCTTGATTCTTCTTCTATAAAATGCGTCCGGATTATTCTCTCTAAAGATTCCAAGTTGTTACCATTTGAGCCGTAGGTTGGGATGATGTATATTAATGGAAGAGACAACAATGTCAATGGTAATGTACTTCCTACCTTTTATTTGTGGCAGACATACTAATCGTGTTTACATTTTGACTTCTCCTTCTAATACTCAATTCAAAAGTGTCGATCACGTAAGTTTCGAATGAATCGGATGAGCAACATCTCATTTTCTTTGAGTAGAGGATTTTAGATTCGGATTCAATCTCATAGAATATGTAGTATGCTTTTCTGTATAACTAACTACTATAAGTCATATTAGTACAGAAACACGTGTGGCATAGTGATTACGGCTTTAGGACTAAGGGCATAAACTCGCTACAAGCAGGGATTGGATTTTCTACTCACTTTCGGGATTGTGCCGTCGTTTATGTAAAATCTAGATAATCGATGCTAATCTACTAATATTACGTGAAAAAATCGAAAATAATTTGTTTAGAAAAATTGGTTTTAAGAGATACAAAATCACTAGCTACTTTTACAAAAACAATTANAACTTAAATACTCTTTTTTTTTTGTTAAAGATCAGATCTATATTATAGACTAATATCTTATCATAATTACGCCTTATAGATGGGAAGAAAACAGCGAAAAAAGCATGCAAAATTAAGGAATTATCATTGGTAACTTTAACTGTTAGCAAAATCTTTTTCTTTCCTTTTTTCGATGGAGCCTGTGATTGCAAATGTTGAAAAGATATAAGTTCTCTTATTGTTTTCTTTGACCAAGTCACAGCCGTAAACGAAGAAAACAAACAGATGAAGATAGCAATGAAGACATGTAAAAATAAAGTGTAATTTTTTATATAGCTGTAATACTTTGTTACATAAAAAGAGAAGTTGTGCAAATGCCTTTTTTAACAAAATTTTTTTTTAAGAAAATAAAACTATATACCTAGAATTAGCTTATCAAGCACAAAAGCGTGACTTAATCAAAGGAAGAGATAAAATAAATAATCATGTTTAAGGTGGAAAATATAATGTAATCTTTTGACGGAAATAAGAAATTAAATTCTGGTCTGTTTTTGATAGGATTACATTTTCCAGCTTAAACATGATTATTTTATTAAATTATGACAATTATATCAGTAGTTTAATCATGTCGGACTATCTCTAACTAAGAAATCCCACCAAAATTTCATGTCAATAATATAGTGGATGGCTTGAAATTTCCCATAATTAATTTATGCATGCATGCCAAGCAAAAGCAATCGAGATGAATAAAAACAAAAGTAAAACAAAAAGTCAGTATATGTTTGGACTTAGAGAATACCTCGCATGCAAAAAGCCAACCCACAAAATAGTTGCAGAAACACATAATTGTGTATTACTTCAATTTTTTCAAGATGATAGAATATAAGTTTTTCTAATAGAACAAGCTTTTCGGATATTCTCAAAACTATTGGCAAACTTGCACAAGTTTTGCGGACTTTCACATGCATGGTTTCGAAAAATTTAACAAATATTTGGAAACTTTCAAAAACTGTTGTCTGTAGCCATAACATGAACTGTTTGTAGTAATTTACATATGTTTACAATATTAACAAAGTTTTTAGGAAGTTAAGAAAATTCTAATAAGTGCTTAAAAACTTTGACATGTTCTTATAAATTTTCATGTATTTTCCATGTAAAAAAATTCTCACCCTTTTTACTGGTCATTTAATAAACCCTAAATTGTGAAATCTAAATCGTAACACCAAAATCCTCAAACATAATTGCCTTCTTATTTTAATCTCTAGAGTTCATTATGTGACGAATATTGGAATCGAGGAGAGACCAATTCTTCCGTTGTGTGTTGAACCTGACATGATGACATTGTCTATAAAAAGAGAATAAGCGTCAGAAACTTAAAATGAAATAGGAATTTTTTTTAATAAGGGTTAGAGTTTCTCATGCTACTTTTAAAGAAAATTAATGAAATTATGTCATTTGGAAACTTCAAACTTTAGAAGAAGTTCCACTCTAATATAAACATACGGTACAGTTGACACTAACTCATTTTCTTTATTTTTGTCACCTGCAAGAAACTTTAAAAAATCACGTTGGAGTTTATAAGACTCCAACGATTAAACGCTTAACGCTTAAAGTAGTTTTACGCTAGCTAGTTCGCTTTCTTACGAAGACTGATACATTCGGATCACCATAATTATAGTTCGTTGAACTGAAATCAAGAAAAAGAGAGAGCTGTTTCTGTTAAACGTATTGAAATCACGTTAGTGGGTAAAGTGGCATTAGTCTTATAATAATATGTTGAAGGGTCATACTTGTCTCGTCCTTATAGTGTTGTCGCACGTCAAGGTGTCTTCTTAGTGACATCCACTTATCATCACAATTCAAACGAATCTAAGGACACTCTATATCAAATATCAATCAAAGCATCGGATGAAAACTTTATATGCATAATCTTTCTATTAGACACAAGCATATGTATATAGATATACACCATTGAATTGCATGTGAAACAGTGCAGTTATGGAGGTGTGTATACAGTCATTAAATGTGTTCCAGTTTTGCAGAACCGTGTCTACGTTCTTCAGACAATCAGTCGGAACGTTTTATCTTTGTTGATTATGACTGATCACAAGTATTGTCGTAAATAAGTGATAGCATTTAGCGTATCGGATAATTAGTGAAAGAATAAGAGCCGAGTTTATATAACTTGGTCATATTAAGATTCTAAATTTATGCATTAATCTTCTCAAATACCTCTAAAAGTAATTTACATTCTTTTATCTTGGAATTTAGGTTAAAAGCTAAATCTTTTGTGGTAAAGTTCAAAAGTGGAGTGAGAAAAAGAGAAGAGAGAGAGATCGGAGACAAGAAGATTCGCTCGTGGGCGAGCAAAAATGATAAAGAAACGAAATAAAGTGAGGAAAAAGGAGACAAGGCAATTAAATATTCCAACTAAGATTGGTCTCCCTCTTCTTCTTCGTCTGCTCGTTACCGGTTACTATCTTGTTGGGTCCTTACCCGATCCGTTACTGTCTTGCTGGGTCCTTACCCGACCCGTTTCTTTACCCTTTACCGATTGAGAGAGATAGACTTAGATCGAATATCATCCTTTATATATCGGGATCTTCTTTTTCATCCTAAAAAGGGTTTTGTTTTCTTCCTTTTTTAACTAAATAAGGGTTTATCTTCTGTCACAAAGACCAAAAATGCTAATTAATTCCTTTTATTTGTATTTTAACTAAACACTTTTATAAGCACTACTGCACTAGTTCCGGAAATTGGGCTAATTAATAGTGAAACTTTAGTCTTTACCATCAATAATACGCCCTTCTTTTATAACAATTGATGTTTAGTGATCTTTCATATTCATTAAGGAACAAACTAAAAATATTTCATCCTACCATCTACTGATCTACAATAAATTAATTAGTGCCAGTGTTGTGAAATTTTGAATTAAATTTGACACCTTAGTTAATTATGAGTTCAGTGCTTGTTTCGCATAGGTAACAACGAATCATCATTTGAGAATGATATAAAACAACCTAAATATATGCAAGTGTAAATCATGAACCTACGTTATAGATCCTAATATAAACCATATATAATTAACAAACTAATATGTGCTGGATTTGGTATGTCCAGCTGGGTATGTCTTCATTTATCTCTCAAAATTTACTGATACTATAGCTAATAGCTATATCTGAAAAGAGTAATTCCCAATTTCAACATACAATAACAAGATATTCATCAATAAGATCACTTTTACTAGTTATGAACAGTACCTGGAGAAACAATTGATATTTTTCAATTATCTACCATACACATCATCGCGTAAATCAAACCCTCAAATTCTGAATGAATTAGAAGGAAAACTCATGCCAAGACCTCTGGCAAACTACGTATTTTTATTATGATGAAATAATCATTTACAAGAATTGTAGACAGATTTGGAAATCTCAGTATAGTTAATGAAGGGGTCTGCCTCGACAAATGGCATTATGGATACGGTTGAGCATACGTGTACCACTTGCACGGCCAGTTTCATCACATATATACATACTCCTTTGACCTTTCTTAAGTTTTTTTATTTATTTTAATTTAGGATTACCCCGAAACTACACCATAAAATTTGTTTTCAAAAAACGTCACAACCTTTTCTTGTAAGAAGCTTTTCTACAACTAATCTAGTAAGATTTTACAAAACTGTTTCGATTTTTTTTTAAAATGCTGATATCATTTTGAATGTCCCAAAATAATCCCTTCTTTAGGATTACTGGAAATGTTTTAACAAAATTGTTTTAGTGATAATGTTTGTAGCTAGAACTACAACTAGTTATTTATATATTTTGATAAATTTTTAATTTTGTAGGAACAATTTTCTATAAATGTAGAAAATATTTACAGAAGTATGATATTATTAGAAACAATGATTTCTTATACAATTAAAAAACATGTTTCGCTGTGTATTGAGATATTTTCTATTCAATTTTGATATGAATAGCATCTATGTCAAGAACAGAGGATACAAACTTTAGTTTAGGTTCATCGGGATAATGGTAGAATAAATATATTTTATAAAATAGAGCAATTAGATAAATTAGTGTAACGTGAAAGTATAACTAAGTTTAACTAGATGTATTAAAATGTTAAGGTAAATATCTTTGTTATTGTTCATAAAAAAAAAAGATTTTTGTAATAGAAATGGAATATAATGAAGTAATGAAAATTCCATATTGTTATATTTTGTTATGTTTTACATGTTGCTGCATATAGTTTATCTAAAACAGATTTGTGACAAAATAATATTCCATGAACAATTTTTGCCATGATATTTCTTTTGTCGTGATACATTCGTGGAAGGAAAGAAAAATACATATTTGGTTTGTTTTCACGTGGATATGCACATGTTTCTGTGTACAATTTACTAAATTGGTTTCTCTGGGTTTACATTGTCGATCTCTCCAAAAATAACAAGACAAAAAGAAAGAGAAAAATGAAAGCATATACAAGCAAGCAACCATAAAATTTTCGATGATTCTATTCTATAGGGATACAAATGTATTTGACTATTGGAAAACAATTACACACGTCTATTCGATGAGCACAAAAAAATAGAACTAAAATAAATTAACAAGAAAAATAAAACTAAAATAATTGAGGACAAATACAGATAATAATATTGGTGTAAGCGTGTACATAAATATTGATCGTGTGGGTGTGCCTGCGAAATAAGAGGTACTGTGGGTCTCACGGTTCGGCAGTGCGCGTGGGGCTCGTCCCTACAAAATTAATTATGTAACATAAATAAAATCAAGAAATATATTTACCAAAAAAGAAAGTAAATAAAAGATGTTAAAACGAAATGTCGTACATTTATAATTAAGAGTGTTATTCTCCTGAAGACTATACTGTACAAGTAATAATTAGTAGCAATGCCATGCTGCTCAATAAATATCAAAGGAAAGGACAAACTAAAACCATTATAATGTCTACGATAGTGAGTGCAAATTGAGGAATAGAGTCGTAAATAATGATATATTTTGTGCTTTTTCTATTGTTATTTTTACCTTTTTGATTTTCAGAATTAAATGATTTTAGATATACAAAAAATTAAGAATCATAATGATGGTTGCGTTAATGAGTAGTGGCGTGAGGGTTGTCATGTCAGCTAAACAGCAGAAAAATAAAAGAATGTGGGAGACAGGCTTTGCCCTTTTACACATTTTTAAGCTCTCTTCTTTATTTTCTAAAAACACTATAGTACACAGTTAAAAATTTGCGGGCCCTTTGTTTAATCGATTTAGATTTAACCAACAGCTTCATAGTCGTTTCTTCTTGTTAGAAATCAATAAATGAAAAGTTGGTTGTTTTGAAAGCATATAATTAACTAACAATGTATCATGTTGTGAAACAAAAGCTGATGATAAATGTTAAATATAGTGTCCAAAATTTTGGGAATGTCTTCAAATTTTGATTTTAAAACATATGAGATGTACCAACATCCACAAAATGTTTGTGAAGTTGTGACTTAGTGAGACGTTGTCACTTTATTATCTCGTTTTGGTAACGGTAAGTGCATGTGAACGTGTTTGATTATAAGTTTAACCCGACTTTGTTTACGTGGTCATAGTTTCCAATAAGGCTAAGTAGAATAGTGTATGATAGTTTTCAATTCAAGAGTCTTTTTTTTCCAAGAAAATCCGAAAACACAATCGTTTATTTTAATATCTCAAAAGAAATCATATTTCTTAGGTAAAACTATCATACGTTGAGTTTTTCTTTCTCCTTTTGCGATTTTCCCTGAAATATATTTATGTTGTGTGTGTGCTTTGTAAACAAAATAATAATGAACGTAATAATAGTAAAACAAAAAGTAACCTATATTATTATCATACTTGATATAACCCAATAGAGAAATAATAATATAAATTAAAATTTTATTTCCCAATTCAAAAATCATAATCAAGGAGTGAATGCTGCCAGTAGACCAAAGTAACAATATTTGGTGTGTACATCAAATGATAGGAAACAACAAAAACTCATTAATATACCTAAATCCATATATATATATATATATATATATTTCAATATTTCACATTGTTATAATTAGGTTTAATAGATACCATATTAGAAATCTCAGTATGGTGGTTCCCACAAGCAAAGAGGGGAATGAGATTGCTATCTACCTATATTTATATCTCCGCAACTTCACTCTTTTCCTCAATCAACACACACAAACACACACACACACAGCCTTTTTCCTTCGTTGATCGATTGTTAAGCTCGATCCAATGGCGGATAACACCGATAATCGGAGATCCTTATGGGGAGTTCCGGAGAAGCTTCAGCTTCACATAGCGATGCTGACGTTGCAATTCGGTTACGCCGGATTCCACGTGGTGTCTCGAGCTGCTCTTAACATGGGAATCAGCAAACTCGTCTTCCCTGTTTATCGTAACATCATCGCCTTGCTTCTTCTCCTTCCCTTCGCTTACTTCCTTGAAAAGTAACCTTCTATTTTCACTTCACTTCTTTATTTGAAAACCCTATTTTTTCTCTAGTTGCTAGTTATTTAATTACCAAACTTAATTGTGTTAATTTAGGAAGGAGAGACCAGCGATTACTCTCAACTTTCTCATCCAGTTCTTCTTTTTGGCACTCATAGGGTATATATTTATATCCTTCACTCTGATCTTTTCAATAACAAATTTGGATAATTAGTTAATGAATTATTACACGACAGAATAACAGCGAACCAAGGATTTTACTTGTTGGGACTGGACAACACTTCACCAACATTTGCTTCCTCCATGCAAAACTCTGTTCCCGCCATTACCTTTCTCATGGCTGCTCTTCTCAGGCACTTACTCTACACATCTCTCCATTTTCATTCTCTTTTGATTTATAAAAATAAATAACAATATTTTGGACAGCTTGGATATACAAGAACCACTTTAATAATGTCCATTTGACTTTTCAACGTAAAAGAAACGGATAATAATACACGTAGACAATATTTAATGCCGTTTCCATTTGCTTACAAAATAGTGATAATCATAGTAGTAACAACAATGTAACATACTGTTTATGTACTGTATGTGAAAAAAACAATAATTCAGGATTGAGAAAGTAAGAATAAACAGAAGAGACGGTATCTCCAAAATCTTAGGAACAGCTCTTTGTGTCGCCGGAGCTTCCGTCATCACCCTCTATAAAGGTCCAACCATCTACACTCCGGCTAGCCACCTCCACGCTCATCTACTCACCACAAACTCCGCCGTCTTAGCGCCGCTAGGAAACGCCGCGCCTAAAAACTGGACCCTTGGTTGCATCTACCTAATCGGTCACTGTCTCTCGTGGTCAGGCTGGCTTGTTTTCCAAGCTCCGGTTCTTAAGTCTTATCCAGCGAGGCTCTCGGTTACGTCTTACACTTGTTTCTTCGGAATCATTCAGTTCTTGATCATTGCTGCTTTCTGTGAAAGAGATTCTCAGGCTTGGGTTTTTCACTCCGGTTGGGAGCTTTTCACCATCCTCTACGCCGTTAGTTTTTCTTTCATCTGTTATAATTAATTCGTTTTTGGCCCTAATGTTTCAAAATAATCAATTTGGTCCTAATGAATTGATTTAACTTCAGGGAATCGTAGCGTCTGGAATCGCGTTTGCGGTTCAGATTTGGTGTATTGACAGAGGGGGTCCAGTCTTCGTTGCTGTTTACCAGCCTGTTCAGACTCTTGTCGTTGCGATCATGGCTTCTATTGCGTTAGGCGAAGAATTTTATTTGGGCGGGTATGAAACTATAATAATATTAGTGGTTTATATAAATACTTGATAAAATCCAAGGTCCTAAACAAGAATAATTTTAAAATTTGTTGTGCCACATGTCATATTTCTAATGGCAGGATTATTGGAGCGGTCTTGATCATAGCGGGACTTTACTTCGTATTGTACGGTAAGAGCGAAGAGAGGAAATTTGCAGCGCTTGAGAAGGCAGCGATCCAGTCCTCCGCGGAGCATGGTATTGAACGTGCACCTGTTTCTCGCAACTCCATCAAGTCGTCCATCACAACACCACTACTCCATCAGTCAACGGACAATGTTTGACTACTTTGGACAAATCACTCTCCAGCTAATAATTACAAATGCCATTACCCAATTAAAAGGGAACAATGGTGTGCCGTTGTGTTTTATGACTTTTGTGTCTGCTTTTTTTCTTAGTGTTTTCTCTTCTTTTTTTTTTCTAAAAAATTATTAATTACCTAAGAAAGGTTTTTGAAGAAAGGAAAAAAAATGGTGGATGAGACATCATTGTTCATGAGGATGATGATGATGATGATAGTGATGAAGAAGACTATGTGGGAGCTTTGGATTGAGACTTTTCTATATATAATATCTGGCTGATATATTAGTGCCATTTTTTCTTACATTTCTTGTGGGGTTTTTCTTTCCTTTATCATCAATAGAATGTTATAATTTGCATTTATGATCTTTAGTAATTATCACTGTCGGGGATGTTTAAAATGGATTAGATCAAACGCTTTGTTCTGAACTGAAGTAAAAAAAGATCTTTAGTATTTGATTAAAATGATCTCTTAAAGAAACAGTTTTTTTTTACAAATTTAGTTTATTATCAAATATCCAATAAAAATTCTTAACCGAATGAACAAGTTAAAAATAAACCAACATTTAATATATATAATATAATATGGACCAACTAAGTTATAGTATGGACCAATTCTTGAGTTGAAAGTCCATAGATTTTAACATGGTATTAAAGTTTAGCTAACTTGAGAAAGATGTGTTGTTCGATATATAATTTTTGGTCCAATATTAGAATTTTGTTTGAAATAGACGGATAAAAGCATTATTTTAAGGAGAACGTGTTAAAAATTTCACATATACACTTCAATGCTCTACATTATCTTTCTTGGTTTTCTCGGATCAGCTTACACGTCAGCTTTTTACATATAAAATATCATCTTTTAATTTGATGTAAACAAGAAGTTCATTAACAGAATTTCATATCTTATTTACCTTATACAAATAAATTTCATTAACAAAAGAAATTCATATACATAAGGAAAAACACAGTGCATAAGCGACTTTGTCTCATAATCGTTATCTGGCATAGGTTAGTCTACCATGTGGATTCAAGATTTCGTATTTGAATCCATTAGTTAAATCATATATAGCCCGTTATTGGAGACTGGAGACCATATATAAGCCGAGATATAATGATGTTGGGCCGGAATAAACGGGCCAGGTTTGTTATAAACCACGCCATATAGTCTATCAAGACTCGCGAGGATTACACGTTAGTACAAAGAGAAGCTAAGAAGAAGATGCAAAGAAAACCAAGAGAATAGTCAAAGACTTAAAAGCCCATAGAAACAGAGACATANAATAGTTACACATTGACCGTTACACACAACGTAACATCCCGTTTTCTTTATACAGATACATTGCACTTGATTTAATAGTTTTCCCCATGACACATTTTTAGCTTCGAGACAAACAACTGTCGTTTTTATGTTTTTTTTGATATGGTAAGAATCTGCTTTCACACTATACAGACAAACCACATATATAGATGTGCACATATATAAGTACATGTAACTGGTGTTTATTTACATATATATCCTAGTTCACGGTGACTATATTTGTATATATATGTAGTTTGTATATGATAACTTAACAATTAAAGAGAGTCTAGTGACACCTCAAAGTGGGGAATGAAAGGAATCCCAATTAGAATAGCCACCGGAAATACAAGTATCAAACCGAGAAATATCATTATCTCCTTCATGAACCCATGGAAATCCTAACGACATTGTAGCTTCTTCCCATATTGAAGAATCATCCATTACCGGCAAATCCACGTTTATATGCTCCCATGATATCTCCTCTGTCACTCTTCCACATGATGACATCTCGTTGGATGAACACGGCGACTCAGAGTCGCTGCTGCTTTTTCCACCGGTGTTGCTGCTTGGTGTAGTCTGGGACGCCGGAGACGACGCCGTTTTAGGGTAACTTCTTAAGGACTCAGGGAGGTTGAGATGAGCCTCAGGCCCATAGAGCTTACGAGCTGCGGAGTCATAAGCCAAGGCAGCTTCACGGGAGGTGTCGAAGGTACCGAGCCAAAGACGAGCTCCTCGGTTAGGCTCGCGGATCTCAGCGACCCATTTGCCCCAAGTGCGTTGTCTAACACCTTTGTAAGTGCAAGACGCGTTATCGGGTCCACCTTTTCCTCTCATACAACCTTTCCTCGAACTAGCTTGGACGGTTCGTTGTTTCTTATTAGCACCAACCATCATTACTTTTGGCTCTATGGATGACATGTACGGATGTTGATAACTCGAAAGTGATATTATGTGACGACTTTTGGTGAGTGATAAGGCAAAGACATGAGGTAATGGTTAGGTGTGTATATATACTAGAAGAGAGTGATGAAACGTGGCGAGGAGAAGATATAGCTGGCGCAGACATGACGGAGGGTCGTGTCGAGAGGAGGAAGCTGGTGTTGTGTTTGTAATCCTAACACTTGTCTCGAGAGACCCTTCTTTTTTTGGCAACAGTAATCGTAAAACCAGCAGAGAGATTGATGAGTTTGAGATTTTTCCAAAAAAAAAAAGAAAAGAGAGAGAGAGATATGGATAAGGTCATCCGCGATTGGGGAAATATAAAAAGATTTATCACTATGAATTAATGGCTCGTCATGTGAATGCTTCTATCTAATATCAAGCTATGGCTTTATTCATCAGAAAACAAAATCAAGCTATGGCTTTAACTTAATTATAATTTCAAATAGCTAAAAAGAAAGAAAAAAATACATGATTTTTCTTATATATACAAACTTTTTTAATTAAAAAGCCTTTAGATTTATAAAGCTTTTCTCTATGAGTCATGTAATCTCTCCTTTTGTAAAAAAAGAATCATCATCTAATGCATAAACATTGAGAAAGAATTGTAGTTTTTTTTTTAATTCGTTCATAGAGTCACCATTTTCTTTCTTGATGTTATCCATTTCTCCAGGCTTTTTAATTGCCACGTGGGAAATTATAGCAAAGTACAAGTATGAATGTGTGTAAGGGTCAGTCATGTGGCGGCAATATGTCCACGCAAATTAAACGTACGGGACCCGAAGGTTCCTCGATAAGAGACAAACAAAGTTCACTGAATCTTACTTCTCTGTCTTAGAACATTTGTGGCCGAGACACACGTGAAAAGGCGGCCTTTTTAACCGATAACTACAAAGCTCCGGTTCCAATTTATCTAACTTATTTTTTGTTCTAAATATTATCTCTAGTATTCTCAGATAGAACTTTTTAAAAATTTGAAGTCGTTCAATGTCAAGTAGATTATTATGGAAATTGCAAAACATAATTTACCAAATCAATGTAATTGCAACTAAAATCCATTAATTTGTTTTGGATTTTTTTTTTTTTGAAAAAATAAATTTAGCAAGAGAAATGAAGATGATTTATGTAGATCGAGAAAATAGTGAGATACTTAGTATGAATTATCTTGTTCGATTGGGAATTTGTTATGATGGATTTGACTCCGATGTCTGCTTATATAACTTTAACATATCCACAATATAAAAAATGTTGAAGATATGCAATTAAACTTATATTTCTAGTACTATATTCTGTGTTGACAGCTAAAAAAACAAAGCTCTTAATGCACTAAATTAATTCTCTGTAGAAAAATGCATTTGAATGGGGATCATCTGCGATTCCACACTCTGAGGATGCAATCCAGGTGACACAGCATGCTGCTAGTTATTTAGTCA
>Ga0041059_1001346_pt1 | contig 19557 bp, 20 predicted proteins | sample AraColnosormetaG_FD_56232 | JGI IMG/M metagenome (GOLD analysis project Ga0041059, IMG submission 56232) | Arabidopsis roots microbial communities from North Carolina, USA - Col MF nosort | ecosystem: Host-associated > Plants > Roots > Unclassified | place: USA: North Carolina | collected...
CAGAAGAAGCTCGATGATCTCAAATCTCTCTTTGTTTCCCTCGCTTCCAAGTCTCACAGCAATGACCAATACGTCTCGTACCCTGTTTTCCAGGTTTTGACGATTTGTGTGTTCTGTGATCCAAGTTTCATTACATGTTTTGTTGTATTATTATTACTGGGTCTCTTGATCCACTTAAGAACATATTTCGATAGAAACTGAATTGAGATTGTTAGATTAGATGGGGTTATTCTGTGAATGTGACACATTCTAGTATGTCTTCAGGTCTGATTTAGAGTCGTTCCTGGATATCAAGTCCTGCATCTGCTATATGAAGATAGTGTGAGTTGAGATAGGCTACTATTAAAGAAGGAATACGCTTGGCATATTGGAGGAGCTCTTCCTCACCACGAGCTTGTAGAGTGGAAGCTGTTGTATCACAGTTCCTTACACGGTCAAAGCTTCAACACATTTCTCGGACACACATCGTGAGTGTTTCTCAACTGTAAGGTAAATGATCACGTTTTCTCTCTGTAGTCTCACTTTTCGCCCCCTCTAATTTTAGCGCAGCCTTTGTCGCTTGGCATGCACACCAGTGTTCGTCAAAGTTCCCAAATGAATGTTCTCAAAGTAACAACTTTAATCGATTAACTTGCTTTTTGTTTTTGAAGAATTGATTTCAGAGTTTGTTTGATCATGGAACGATGGTCCGGCGTTTTGAAGATTCCGTTGGATGCTACTACTAGCAACTACTACAGGGTTGCAGCATCTCTTTGCCTTTCTTCTTCCAAAACTCTAACTGTGAGTGACACTTTCTCTTATATATTCTATATTCTTAACTTTCAGTATAAAGATCCTAGCTTTTCGATCAAAGATTCTGAACTTTGATCAACAGGTGCCTTCTGCAAATGCAATATTCTTTCATGGTGACAAAGTTCAAGACACTGGGAATCATGTGATTGAGAGGCTCTATGATCTGCAGAAAGTAGCTGAAATCATTGTTTCTAAATTTGGCAACTCTGTTAATGCTTGGGTTGTTGAAGCTTCTGTCTTTAATGGACCATTTGCTATCTACAAAGACTTTGTTCCATCAGTGAATCACATGGGAGCACCAAAATCTTATTCCCCAGTTGGCTTCCCAGCTTCTTCATCAATTGTCTCCCTCTTATCTAGTTGCCTCCATGAGGTATTGAAGGAAGGCACTGATGTGTGTTTGATAGACCAGATTGCATCAGTTCATCACTGTCCCAAAACTATTGTGCTTGGATTTAGCAAGGGTGGAGTTGTGATGAACCAGCTCATGAGTGAGATCAGTTCCTTGGATACCAACTTTGCGAAAACTTCATCTGCAATGGTAGAAGAATCTACCAGCCAGCATGAAAAGATTCAGATCATTCCAGCCTCCAAAGAAAGCTTCCTCAACAGCATTTCTGAAGTTCATTATATAGATGTAGGACTGAACTCTTCTGGTGCCTACATTACTGATCACAATGTCGTGCAGAGAATCTCCCAACGCCTTGCACGAGGTGCAGACTCGCTACGCATTGTCATTCATGGAACTCCTAGGCAGTGGTGTGATGAGCTGCGAGGCTGGATTCGCAAGGAAAAAGATGAGTTGGTTCGTTTGCTCAAAGCTGAAACTGAGAATTCCGGTGGGAAACTACAGGTCTGTGAAAGGTTCTATTTTTCTGATAGACTTGCTGATTTGCAAATGCACTTTGAGATAATTGATGCTATGGATGTCTCCTAACCATTCGCATGATAAAAGACACATAATAATACATTGCAAAATGATAGCAACTTAAAGCCGTTTTATCAGTACAAAAACCAAAACTTTTTTTTTTTTAAAGACTTCCAAAAACAAATGGTAAGAGAAACTAAAGAAGACTTGTTCTTTAAGATGACACCAGCATCAGAGTAAGTGAGAGGCTTTTAGACGGATCATATTGTTACCACAGAATCACTCTTCCATGGCTTCGTTTTGAACAGACTTCTTTTCGGAAACATCAACTTTGATCTTCTGTGCCCCGGGAGCCTGGACCATATGAATGTTCTGATCAAGTTCTTTCATATCGTCATTGAGTTTCTTCTGCTTGTTTGGCTTCAACCTAAGTCCCATACAAAAAACAAAAACAATCATAATCAAAAACAGAGTCTAGTTTTAAAATCATACAAGCAGTGTTATCAAGGATTTGCAGGAGACTAGAAGAAGAAGAAGAAGGAATGTATACCTATTTTCGATATGTTTGGCTTCCCTTGCGGTTCTGATCTTAGCAATCTTCTTAATGGCCATGAGTGTATTCTCTGTAACGTTCCTGTCGTATCTCTCAGGTCTGTTTCTCTTCTTCTCAAACTCAAATGTTGTATCCTTTTAGGGTAAAGTAAACAAAGAAAGACAAGCAGGAGGGTCAGCATCAACTAGACAACCCCAAGGAAACAAAGAAAAACTTTTGCTCAAATGAACACGTACCTTAGTCATGTCCTTCCCGTGTGCAGCTCTGAATGCTTTAGTCCATTTCACTTTACGTGGGTTTCTCTTCATCTTGAAGTTCTTGTGACACTTCGACCTACAGAACCGGAATATCTGCAAAGGAGAAGATACCATGCTTGTAAGTGAATTACAATAACGCATAAGAAACAAAGCTAATCGATAACAAGACATACAAACAATAAGGTGTTTTGATTAACATTTATGCTCAAATTTTTATCAGAACATTTGTAAACCTCTTATATACTAAACTCCTAGCTAAAGACACATAAACATATTGTAAGAATATACAAAATGGTCATTTTTTTAGCTAAAGACTCACACAAATAACGACATATATCAAAAATTGTTCATTTAAGCTAGAGAATACGAGCAAGGAGACATTCACATATATAGAATCTAAGAGTACTATGTAATATAAAACTCAAGCAAACTATTTACTGTGAATTAAAGCAGGTTGATAAAGATTTATGCCAAATTAATTACCTTGGCATCGTTACGGACAAATTGAATACCATGACCAGGATATATTGTGGAAGAGCAAAACCAACACTTCTCCAATCTCATATTGCCTCGTCTTGAAAACCCTACAAAAGACTGTTGCAAAGTTAAGACATGTAAAACTGAAACTCAGACCACAAAATTGACAACAAACAAACAAAAAAAGAGGATACTTTCCCAGAAATAAAGTCGCTTACTTATAGTAAGAGCTAAGAAGCAGAAGACAAAGTTTCAATTTTTCTCTAATTACACGGTTTCAATGAACAGATATTCAATTATACTACTCAAAAATTAGTCTAGATTTCAACAAATATGAAAAAATCATAACAAAGAGAACACCAAACGAACGAGATGGGATTAGGACTTTGAGATTAAGCGGCAAACCTGTAGGTGATTCTTCTAATTTGCGACGGCGATTTCAGGAAAAGGGTTTTGCTTTAGAGCCCCCCTGCAGAAAAAAAGGTCTAAAGAGAAGAAGATGACTACTTCTAAGAAATCTCTTAGGGTTTATGAAACGTTAACATAAATTTCTAATTTGAGGCCCATAACCTAACATTGATTCCGGCCCATTAGTTGTTATGTTTTGTCTGCCCATTAATGCGGTAATTACGGCCCAAATATTCAATTTTGGATTCCTTATTATATTATATAGTATCTCGATCCTTTCATATAATATGTAAAAAAGTTGTAAATAAATATGCAAGTCCATTTAATTTTGTTTTCATATAAGAAAACTTTTAATTGCATATATATTGTTATTTGAAGAGTTTTAGATAAAACTTTTATTGTCAATCGATAATTTTCATGTTCATGGTTTTGTATCAGATTACTGAATGAGTTTAGTCATTAAAAATCTTAGAAATCAAATATGTAAAATATACAAAAGACACACATAGAAGCATGGAACCCATCTGTTGCAAGAGAAGAAACCAACATGATATGTAATTTGGTTTTATTTAATTTATTTCCGGTTTAATGTCTTGTTAACCGGTTAAGTGATTTAGGTTTTCAATTTGTCTCTTTATAGCCTTACAAGTTTAACCAATCAAAAAGAACAATTTTCTCAAACGAGCCCAGGATCTTCGAGCTGATAATTCTATTTTCTCAATTCATCTTCTAAGACTTGTGGTTTCTCCTTCCTTGGAGTTCACAGAGAATTGGGATTTATCCTCCCTTGTCCGGTTTCTATGTGGCCTTCCACATCACCTAGATTCACCATCACCACACCTTATCCACACCCACGCGCCGCCTCTTCTTTCTTACAGGTGAAAGCTTTCCAACGCGGCGACTTTGACCGTTTGGCTGATAACGTTAAGTCAGGTAAAGCATGGAGAGACGCGTGGAGAAGCGCTAACGATGGATTCGAGCAATTCGTTTTTGAGGCTAAGAAAACCGCTGAGCGAATTGATCGCCAATACGCTGTTTCTCGCCGCTTTAGCTCCGCTGCTAGCTCAGCCGCTGACCGTGCTCGTGAGATTGATCGTGAGTTTGGGATTACTCCTCGTGTTAGGACTGTCTCTGCCGATTTCAGTAGAAATTTCCCTAAGGTAATAATACTTCATTTCACTATTTCGATCGAAGAAGCTACTTCTTAGTTATGTATACACTGTGATATATTGAATCATTCTCATGTATAAGTGGAAAGTAACTGGTTGGTTTTGTAGAGTTATATGTTCTGTGATTTTGGCCATTGATGAATTTTATTTTTCCTTGTTGTTTTACATTACAGTACAGGAAGCAATTCAGTGCATTCTTGAATACACCGCTTGGTGGAAGTTTTGCTGTGAGTCTTCTTGTGAATGTGATCCTGTATCTATGTAATATCATCCCATGGGGTTCATTGAGTACCTTTGATGGTTTTGAGTGAATCTTACTGGCTGAGTTTAGAATTCTAATGTTGGATATGCTTTGATTTTCGTTTCCAGACTATTTTCTTCCTTTGGTTTGCTCTCTCTGGATGGCTGTTCCGAGTTATAATAATCGCCACTTGGGTTCTTCCAATTGCTGGCCCTCTTCTCATTGGTGCAGTCGCCAACAACTTTGTCATCAAGGTATAGCTAATAAAACTCTGTTCTTTCTCTGCATTCTTCAATTTGGTTTATGAAACAAAATGTGTTTCAAAGCTTTGTTATAACACGTTTGGGTCTGCACAGGGAGAATGCCCAGCATGTAAGAGGCAGTTTATAGGGTACAAGAACCAAATCATCAGATGTGAGGGATGTGGGAACATAGTGTGGCAACCACAAGGCGATTTCTTCTCAAAAGATGGCAACAACAACAACAACAATAATAATAGCAAGGGAAACTCTAAAAAGCCACCTAAGTCCCAAATCATTGATGTCGATTTTGAGGAGAAATGATTATTAGAGACGAGAATGAAGCAGAAGGCTCTATTGGTGCACTAATATTCAAGTGAAGATAAAAATATGTGTTTATAGCTGAATCGTTTACTGTTTTTGTCTGTTTTGAGCTGTAGCAATCGTGTTGCTTGTTGTGTACATGATAAGGTTTCTTTGTAGACGAACAAATCTAGTTTCCACAAGCCTAGAGACTTGATTGAAACTCTGAAAGTTCTTACATGTTAGACAAATCATATTATGAAAACAATTTACATCTCCATTATTTATTTGTTTTAACATGTTCTAAAAGTAACCACTGTTCTTTTGCTTTGGGAAAAATATGAATTGTTTTTGTGGTCTAAAAGGAAAGAAGGCAAGAAGAAGTAAGTATATCCCTTCATGATATTGAGCTCCAATTTTGAGCATTTACTCGCATTACAGTCCATGAGAGACGTACACATTGCAATAACAAACTTTGTGTTTAGATTTGTTTGCATGGATCTTTCAATGATTCTTTAGCCTTCTGTTGGTTATAAACTTATAACAGAATTCACCAGCAGGCTGCAACATAGTGTTTTGCTCTGTTTTCTTAGCATGAACATTGAACCAAAACCAAACCGAAATTGATTCCGGTTCGGATTTGATTTGACTACAATAACCAAGGCTATATATTTAACTAAAATATGAATTATTATAGTTGCAAACAAGATGATGATGATGATGTTATACGAGCGAGAGACTCAACGGTTATGGAATCCGACTGAGAGAAAATGCTTTAATCTTCTTCAACAATGTCACCGAAACGGAAGATTCTCTCTTCTTCAAATTCATGCTTTCATGCTCCGCCACGCCATTGAGACGAACGTTCAGATCTTCACCAAATTCTTGGTTATTTCTGCTTCGGCTGTTGGAATTGGTTATGCACGTAAGTTGTTCGATCAAAGGCCTCAGAGAGACGACAGTTTCCTCAGTAACTCTATGATCAAGGCCTATCTTGAAACCCGTCAGTATCCTGATTCGTTTGCTCTTTACAGAGATCTTAGGAAGGAGACTTGTTTTGCTCCTGACAATTTTACTTTCACGACTTTGACAAAGTCATGCTCTTTGAGTATGTGTGTTTACCAAGGTCTGCAGTTGCATAGCCAGATTTGGAGATTTGGTTTTTGTGCAGATATGTATGTTTCGACTGGAGTTGTTGATATGTATGCTAAATTTGGGAAGATGGGATGTGCGAGGAATGCGTTCGATGAAATGCCTCACAGAAGTGAGGTTTCTTGGACGGCTCTAATCTCTGGGTATATTAGGTGTGGGGAGCTGGATTTGGCGAGTAAGCTCTTTGATCAGATGCCTCATGTTAAGGACGTTGTGATATATAACGCAATGATGGATGGTTTTGTTAAATCTGGTGATATGACCTCTGCTAGAAGATTGTTTGATGAGATGACTCATAAAACTGTCATCACTTGGACCACTATGATTCACGGTTACTGCAACATTAAGGACATAGACGCCGCTAGGAAGTTGTTTGATGCTATGCCAGAGAGGAACCTAGTTTCTTGGAACACAATGATTGGGGGATACTGTCAGAATAAGCAACCTCAAGAAGGTATAAGGTTGTTTCAGGAAATGCAGGCAACCACCTCGCTAGATCCGGATGATGTGACTATTTTGAGTGTGCTACCAGCTATTTCTGATACTGGTGCTCTCAGTCTCGGTGAATGGTGTCACTGTTTTGTGCAGAGGAAAAAGCTCGATAAGAAGGTGAAAGTGTGTACAGCAATTCTTGATATGTATTCGAAATGCGGGGAGATAGAGAAGGCGAAAAGAATCTTTGATGAGATGCCAGAGAAACAAGTAGCGTCTTGGAATGCTATGATACATGGGTATGCTTTGAATGGGAATGCACGTGCAGCTTTGGATCTATTCGTAACAATGATGATAGAAGAAAAGCCAGATGAGATCACAATGCTCGCGGTTATCACAGCTTGTAACCATGGTGGATTAGTGGAGGAAGGAAGAAAATGGTTCCACGTGATGAGAGAAATGGGCCTGAATGCTAAAATTGAGCACTATGGCTGTATGGTTGATCTACTAGGCAGAGCAGGGAGCCTAAAAGAAGCAGAGGATTTGATTACCAACATGCCTTTTGAGCCAAATGGTATTATTCTAAGCTCTTTCTTGTCTGCGTGTGGTCAATACAAAGATATAGAAAGGGCTGAGAGAATTCTGAAGAAGGCAGTCGAATTGGAACCTCAGAACGATGGGAATTATGTGCTGTTGAGGAACTTGTACGCTGCAGATAAAAGATGGGACGATTTCGGGATGGTGAAAAACGTGATGAGGAAGAACCAAGCCAAGAAAGAGGTTGGATGTAGCTTGATTGAGATAAATTATATCGTTTCGGAGTTTATATCAGGAGATACAACCCATCCTCATCGGCGAAGCATACATTTGGTTCTCGGAGACCTGCTTATGCACATGAATGAGGAGAAATACAACTGGTGAAAGCAACTCACAGTTTCATGTTAGGCCATCAAATGCTTCTACTCATTATGAAATACTTGGGGCGATAAGAGTTAGTAGTGGCATTCTAAGAGATCTCATTGGTTTATTTCATATACTCTTTCTCAATAGGAACAGTCTCCTAAAATAAGTTGCAGAGAAGCTTTCTCTTCCATTTCTTCATTTCTCTCTCTCTTTCAATTTAACCATAGAGAGCATCAATGTCTTCTACATGTTCTCTAGCGCTTGTGAGAGCTTTCCTCTCACAATGGCTCTGAAAACTGCGTTTGGATACCAGCTTTCTCTGGTCTCAAATCCACTTCCCCACGCACCAGTGGCACCATCTCTTCCCGTCGACGCAACGCCTCGATGACCCAGCTGCTGATGTTCCAAAGGTATCTAGTAGGCCAAGGAGTTCAAGGTTCCTTTACTGCTGAACATAAAAAACCTTGGGAATGCACCTACCCGGTAATATGTACTTTGGTTGAATCGTTCTCTGACGTTCTTAGATTAATGATCCACAAGTAATCATTATTATTTTCTTTCAGATGGTCTCTCATGCAATAGGTCAGAGGGAGAAAAGCTGGGTTTCTTGTGATGTATATTTTTCGCTCTCTTAAACTTTATTGTCCGAGTGTTAAGTTTTTCTTGCTGTGTAAACCTTTCTTGTTCCAATTTCGAATTCTCATCTTCTTTGCAATCATTTTCTTTAATCTTAGAATCGGCGTCTTCAAAATGGTGTTTTCTCCTTATTTGAAACTTTTTGCTTTGGGGAAAAATATGGATTGTTTTTGTGTAACTGTAAGCCTTACTCATTTCTCTTAATAGCCAAATCCTTGTTTGTTATGTGTTTGAGTTTTATGGCTAGATCGAAATGGTCCTACTTCAATGCAGGTATTGGGAGGCCAAGAAGCAAAAGAAGAATCAAGGAAAGACTGGAGATACCCTCCGTGAAAACTTCCCCAGAGATGAACAGATTAGATTCGGTGATGTGGTGCAAGCTCCACCAAAGTTGGCTCTTGTTCCAAAGGTATAGTCTCGCTATTGTTTCTAACTGTAAGAAAAACTCGGCTGTGCTATTGGTTCAAATGATTATATGTATGTTAATTTGGCAGGCAAGAAAGTATACTCTAAGTGCTCCGCAGGCGAGGCTACAATTAGAGGCCATCGATGCTTACAGATCTCGCAAGGGATGGATCGCAAGACCAGGTGTTCCCATTCCTGCCATGGTCACGCAATAAGATGGACCACGAGTGAACTCTTTTTTGTTATCTGCTGTTTTTTTGTACTAGGTGGCTGTAAAATTATACAATATTGTGTCTTGTTCATCAGATATAATATATGATAGCTGAGTCATCCAAAGATCTATAAAAGCAGATTATTTATTACATGGAAATTTCTTGGTGTCTTGTTCCACCTTCATTAAGAATGTTTGACCAAAACTCATGGAGGCACTATGAAAGTATGGAAAGTGTTCTGGTTAAGTACTCAAGTGCTTGTCCTCGGGATTGCACAGAGATGTAGTCCTCCATCGACATGAAGTGTAAGCATTTTCTTGTAAGACACCTTGCTGTTCTCATCAGCCATTTTGAAGCGAAAGAAGTGAAGAAGTGCCATTGATACTATCTTCATCTGCCGGTATGCGAAATCCTTGCCAATACAGATTCTTGGACCAGCCTACATGCACAGCCAAAGAAATAAAACATCTCAGATATTAGAAAATAATACCTTACTCTTGATCCCTTAGTTTGTCAGCAAGAGAGTGTACAAACATGAAAGCTTATGAATTTGAATTGTGATTCGGGTTGGAATACGCCGTCCTTGAGCCATCTCTCTGGCTTGAATTCCTCAGCATCTTGACCCCAAATGTAAGTCATCCTACCCATTGCATAGGATATGTAGTAGATATTATCCCCTTTGCTCACTCTATGTCCATCTGGAAGAACGTCATCATTTTCTGCACACCTCATGTGCTTTGGAAGGACCAAGAAAGATAAGAAAAGAAAAAACTTAAATCCCCATTATTTGGTTTGATTAGCTCTTGAAATGTTCAGGACATAGAAGAATCCTTTAAGCGCAGGTTATTTTACCTCAGGCACAGGTGGGTAAAGCCTCATAGTCTCAGACAAGGCCGCATGGAGATACTGCATCTGAGCAAGAGCTTCTTCGGTTACACTTTCAATGAAACCATTTACATCGGTTGTTTTCTCGTGACTTGATGTCACATCTCTGATTTCTTGAACGATTTTCTCCTGAACAAGTGGGTTTTTGCAGAGCATGTACAAGAACCAAGAGAGTGATGCAGCGGTTGTGTCCTTACCAGCAACCATAACATTCAAAATGATATCCCTCAGGTACTTATCATTCATGTTCTCCGGATCTTTCTCACTCTCGAGAAGAAATTTCGATAGGATGTCCTCTCTAACAGACTAAGGACAAGCAATACATTATTCGAAAGGTTTAACCAACAGTAAATGCAATCTTTAAGAGGATAAACTTTAGAGAACTCACAGTGTTCTGTTCCTTGGAAAGCTCTTTCCTTTTAGTGGTAATGAGACTATAGACAAACTTGTCTATAATAGCAATGCTCTTCTTGAGTCTTGACTCTGATCCAATGTTAAGAAAACATTTCAGCTTCCAAAACGGGTCGGTGACCCTGGAACTAGTTGCGCCGTTGCCTTCATCAAAAGCCTTCATGAACTCTTCCCCTTCTTTGCTAAACCCATCTAGACATCCTAACTCCACACCGAATCCAACTTTAAAGATGGAGTCCAATGTACATTTCATCAACATATCCTACCTCAAAACAAAACATATAACAAAAAGACATCATTAGAGTTTCCAAATTCGGAAATAATGAGTTTGGTCAGTTTCGAAACGTACCTGAAAATCAAAAGATTTTCCAGAGAGAGCAAACTCCGCAATAAAACCGACAAGCTTAGAAGCACTTGTCCGAAAAACAGAGTAGCTAAAATTTCTTAAAACTCTAGTGGAGAACTCAAAGCTCACGAGCTTCCTTTGTTGTTTCCATTTCTCTCCATCAACAGCGAAGATCCCATGTCCCAGAAGATCCGCAAGATTCACTGTACCAACGGGTCCTTTACTATAGTTATGGAATCTTGTCTTGAGAATATGCTCCACGTTCCGAGGATCTGCAGTGAATATCTCGCTCTGTCCTGGACTCAAGAACCTGAAAGTAGGCTTTGTCCTCGCGATCTCTGTCTCGTAATCGTATAATTTGTGGCTGTGGAAGAAAAGATCAAAGATTGTGGCGTGTACAGGAGTATACCTCTTGTCGTTTCTGGATTTTCCGGTGAAGATTCTGATAGTTAGATAGAGTGCGAAAGACAGAAGGATGAAGATCGTTGTTACTACTATAATCGCCATGCTCGTCAAAATCTCCATTGATTCACTTTTTTTTTTTTGGCTTGGAAGTTGTTTCGTCTTGTTGTCTGATTTTTTCAATCTTCCCGCTAAGAAGTCATATATAGACGATTCAACAATCACGAAAAGTCAAGACGGATTTTACACGCATCCAACGAAACATTCTGAACCCTCTCTTTTACCTCGAAGGTTAACGTTGAGTGTAACCGATTTTGTCGTTTTGATGTTTTCTCATGTAGTAATTGTGGGTGAAAAAGTCGCACAATATGAATTAGGGCCTCAACTTTCTTTTGTACCACGTAATCAAATTATATAAAGACAAAACAGAAGATATGGGGGAAAAATGTGTTTTTTTTAATTGATTATACTTCCATATATTATTTGATATGAAAAAAAAGTTTTTTAGAGGTGTTTGTCCTCCTTGGACACGAAGAGTAAGCATTCTCTAGTAACATACAGTAGTCTTCTCATCAGCCATTTTGAAGCGAAAGAAGTGAATAAGTGTCTTCATTTGCCGGTATGCGAAATCTTTGCCAAGACAGATTCTTGGACCAGCCTACATACATAGTCAAAGAAAGAAAACATCTCAGGTTTTATTAGAAATGTATTTCTTAAGGTTGGAACACGCCATCCTTAAGCCATCTCTCTGGCTTGAAATCTTCCTCATCTTGACCCTAAATGTAAGTCATCCTACACATTGCTATGTAGTAGATATTATCTCCTTTGCTCACTCTATGTCCATGTCATCATTTTCTGCACTCCCCATGCTCTCGGAAAGACAAAGGAAGATCAATAAAACCGGTTTGATATGGGTCCAGTTCCGGTTCTTGACAAATGAAATCGAATTGATTTATTCAACTTTATGTATCGGCTTCTTCAAAAATGGTGTTTTCTCATTATTATCTGTATTTCTGATATGAATTGATTCTTGCTGAAGGAAACTTTTTGCTCTGTGAAAAATATGAATCGACACAAAATTACCCTCCGCTCTGTATTAATGTTTCTCTTTTGAAAACCTGAAACGTCAAGTGACAGAAGCTCTGTTTAGTTTTCCATTTTCATGAGCATGTCATTGGGCCTAATTTACAACACATATGATTTATCTAAGGGAATAACAGAGCGGAGGGTAATATCGTCAATAGATCTTGGCACAAGAAATGATCAGAGCCAAAAAGGAACGATGAACAAGATAGGAGATAGAAGAAACAGCACCTTCGAATCCTTTGGACCTGTTATTACAGGAAAATTCTCAAAACACGATAAAGAAGAACACAATAGTCTCATGTAATCACACAGAGAGGACATTCTTGGTCTGATAAAGCATCTTGAGAGTTTGTGGTTTTGCAGTATGGCTTTGGCTTCTTGCGTATTTGAGATACAGACGTATTTCTAAGTAAACGGGACTTTTAACTATCATTTTCTCTAAGAGGCTTAAATGGAAGATTCCGCCTGGTGATGCTCGAGATTGCGTAGGAGAATTTTCGTAAAGATCTTAGCTTCACGAGGCGTTTTTGCAGAAGCAGCTGCAGAACGAAGGAATCTCGATTCTCCTCCGTTCTGCATAAGGCTTACGTGATGCATTGCATGTCGACCACCCGGTATTGTAAACTGAATTAGAGCAAGCACAAAAAGATAAGATATATGCATCAGTTGTTGTAACCAACAGAGAACACGACACAATGTTTGTTTTCACATTTTTACATACCTGAAGAAGCGCAAACGCAGCACATGCTTTGAGTGTTGAATCAGGATTGCGCAACATTGTTACAAATCTTCCAATTTCAGCACCACTGCAAAGAAAACAATACATTTAAAAATTTCAAATCAGTTTTCAATCAAACACAAGACACCGCTGATAGAGATAGATAGAGGCGAAAAGATTTAACCTGCATCTCAAATGGCCAGCTTCTTGTATGCGAGCTCTCTCTGTGACTTGTGCTAGCATAGTAGGGGTAGATGAAACAACAGGAGATTCAAATATGTGAGGATCTATAAAACTTAGGACAAAAGCTTCAATGTGTTTAAGAGCCATGTTTCTTGCCCCATCTAAGCTAATGTTTTTCGATGTGCTCTCTGATGAAGAAGTTCCTATCATCAGAGCATATTCATCCATCCTGTTGCAGATCGATAATTCAGATCGAAAACCGTGAGAGTCGGATTGAATTTGGGATGTTTATTAACTAAGTTATATATTAATATACCTTCCATCAAACATGTATGCCAAAGCCAATGCAGCCATGAATCGAGCCATTTTTGAGACAGAAGACGAACACAAGTGAACAAGAGCTGGAACTCCTCCTTCCTCAACAATGCGGAGTGCATTACCAGGATTAAAAGCAAGATTCCATAGAGCTCCTGCTGCAGTTTCATGTACATCCTGGGAAAAAAACCAGCACATTGAGGAAATTTTATATCAGATTATCCAAGATGGCTTGGCTATGCTCAAAGTTCTTACCTCGGCTTCAGACCGTGCAAGTGCAATTAGAGGTGGAACCCCACCTTCACGTCCAATCGCAACGCTGATGGAGATCAAAAAGAGCAATGGTAGGATTATTATCAAGGAAAGTGACAGTAACAATAAATTGGTAAGAAACTCCTTTAAAACTTCTCTGTAACAAAAGCCTCAACTTGGTGCAAGCAAAATAAAAAGTATCAGCATGTGTGATATGTTAAAGCAAGATGGTCTGTCCTTATGTTGCTTCTGCATTGATCTTAAACATATCACGTGACAATCTATAAACAGAACGCATTAAACTTAGATTCAGATGTATTTAGCACCTGTTTGCTTCTGACACCGATAATCCCCAAAGTGCACCAGCAGCTCTTTCTTGAAGACCTGTCGATGCATTTGAACAAGACTGTGCGAGCGCCACCTAAAATAATCAACAAAAGTGATCAATTCCCCTTATATATGCAGAGGAACAGTGTAATCATACTAAACAAACTGGAAGCATACCAAAGCTTCAACACCACCAGCTACAGAGATAGATTCTCGATTCTTATCATCAAACGACAAATTCCATAGAGCACCAGCAGCTTCTTGTCTAACTCCTTCATGAGGCGATTTTGTAAGTTGGACAAGAGCTTCTAATGCACCTGCTTCTTGCCCAACCGCAGCATTATTATTGTTGCTATCTCCATGAGCAGCCAAATTAGCTAAAGCACGAGCAGCCTGGAAAATAAAAACACCGTTAAACCACAAACTCAACTCACAAAGAAATTTTGTAAAAATAAAGAAACGGAATTTACCTGTTCTTGCACTCCCTCGTACTTGCAATTCCGAGCCAACATCACAAGGGCATGTACGCCTCCCGCTTTTGCGACTTCCATGCTGCATTTATCATCTGCTGCTAAGTTTGCTAATGCTCCTGCAGCTCGTTCCTAATCACACAAATTAGGTAAATCCTCCATATAGAAAGAAGGGAAATATCCAAAAATGACACTTTTTAACTAAGTATTATCGCAAGCGCCACTTTAAAAAATGAATTATCGAAACGACCACTTCTTAACAAATGGATTCACATAAGCATCCTAGGATTTATCCGTTTTTAGTAGGTTTTTTAATGATAAAATAACTGTAGACGGTATTTGTTTTGGTTATAAAATAGAAAGGTTTTGTTTGATTTAGAAACAAAAGAAAAAGATGAAGCTTCAAGGTAGCGAAAGTGTACCAAGACTCCATCACAGCCATTTGGCCATCTAAATATAAGGTCGACCAGTGCCTTCACTCCTCCAGCCTGAGCAATAGCATTCTAATAGAGAAAACAACAAAAAATGAGTCCTAAAAAATCAAGAGTAACAACAAGAATATTATAGATAATTAGAGGACTTACCTTATGCTCTTCTCCGACAGAGAGATTCCATAGTCCACCAGCAGCTTCCTCAGCCACAAGTCTGTTCATTGACTTTGCCAAACCAGCAAGAATTTTGATTCCTCCTTCTTCAGCAACAGACTTTGCAATATTAGCATTTACCGACAAATTTGCAATAGCCTAAAAAATCAGATAAAAGAACAATGTTAGTGTGTCCCAGTCAAAAGTATCAAAATTCCAGTATGAAAAATGACAAGCAAAAAAAAAAAGAAGAAGAAGTAACCTTTGCAGCTTCTGACTGAAGCCCTTCTCGCCATGATTTCGCAAGTTCTAGAAGAAGGCGAATACCTCCATCTTTCATAACTGCTTCAGCTCTTCCACAGTCTATACTAGCATTCTCATCATCAACAACTACAAAAGTTGCAAGCCCAGTAGCTGATCTCTCCTGGACATCTTCCTGTGAGCTTTGCATTAAATTAAGCAGCAATGCGGCTCCTTCATTCAGCCAGAAATCATCCAATCCTTCTGGATTACACTCTGCAGTTCGTAGAAGCGTATGAGAGATAATCCATTCGATCCAATGTATAAAGTCATTAATTGTTTTATCCTTGGTTGTTTTCATCAATTCTCTCCAATAGGCAAAGATATCCTTTGGTTTCTTTGTATTATCGGCGAATATAGAAGCAAGTCCATCAAAAACATTAGTAAACAGAGCAAGTAAGACTTTTCCTTTGAATCGGTTATAGCTGATTAAACTTTCATCCTCTTCGAGGACATGACAGTTTAAAGCACACAATACTTTCAAGCTCTGTGATGATGTCAAGAACCTAGAAACTGCGGTGGGTCCAATGTCGGTCCTCGAGACATCCAAACCGGTTAATTTCGGAAGCTTATCCCAATTATTTGATGCAATTGACCATTTTATGTTTGATGTCCCAGCAACAGAGAGGTATCGAACAGATACAACTTTTCCCAGAGCCTCCTCGTCAATGTTTAGACAATCTAAGAACCCGAGATCATTGAGCTGTGGACAATGCTTGGCCAGAGCTTCAATGGCTTCAGAAGTCACATCTCTAATCCCAGAAAGGCGAAGCTTTTTAAGCTTAGGACAACAAAAGGCAACAGCTTTGATAGCATCACTAGTGATCCTCTCACAAAAGTCAGGTCCAAGTTGGAGACTCTCAAGTGCCTCATGTCGCGCCACTATCATTGACAATGTGGCATCAGTTATTTTCTTGCAATAGTCGCCGCTTACTTCAATTAGATTCCTAGCTTTGAGATGTATAAGGGAATCAGCTGATTCAACACCACGAAACCTTAAGTAATGAAGATTAACACACCTAGAAGCAAGAGAAGCTGCCATTGAAGCATCAAACTTGTGAGGACGAAGATCCAATGAAGTCCACAAACAAGAAGAAGCACCAAGACATCTCCATGTCTTACAAGTCGATGCCAAGCTAGCTCGATCACGATAATTCAAACAAGTAAACAACTGAAGCACTGTGTCATAAGGCAGACTAATCCAATCAACAAAACCATGAAGAAGCTCAGGAGCTACTAAATCCTCCTCGTTGCTAATGCTAGTCTCAGGATAACTTGGCAAAACAACAACCTTATCTTTCCCTTTTTCCTCCTCCAATTTTCTCCGTACCCTACGACTCATTACCTTTGATCAGATAATCCTCTAAAACAGCAACAAATCCTCTTGCAGCTTACCGAAATAAAAATCGAAACTTCAGGCTTTATATATCTCTAAAGTCTCAACCTTTAAAACGCTGATCACAAATTCCTTAAAAGGGCATAATCAAACGAAGACACAGAGATCTTCAATAGCAAACAAACACAACCAAACCTTTCGTCCCCCGATTTTAAGCAATTTAGATACTTGGAAGGCTCAGAGTCTTTTCAAAACCTAGTAACCATATCGAATCAACAACACATTACACGATACGATTAGATTAAAACCGAATTCAAAGAGCTCAACGAACGCAAAAACCCTCGAATAGAGAAGCAAAATCTCTGACCTTTCTTCGTCAATAGATTTGTATTGACATTAAACTCACAATGATGAGAAGAAGGTCAATGGGAATTTGAAAGTGAAGAGAGGATAAAGAAGAGAGAGTGATGGTCGGAGAGAATTGAAGCCAAACCCGAAAACTGTATAAGAAACCAAAAGACCTCTCTCAAAGTCTCAAAGTAATTCCGTTAAACTCTCTCTTCCTTTATTCGTGCGGCACAAAGAGATAGAGAGAGAAGATGATGATGAAGGAATTGGAAAATTCCAGGTCGGGGCTTAGAGGAGAAGAGACAAGAGAGAAGAGGGCTTCGTGTGATGAAAACACAGCTCATATATACGAATATGATAGAGAGAGAGGCAGCAGAATTAATTCACCTCCCTTTTTTTTTTATCTTTTTTACCTTTTAATTACAATTTGATTTTCTGCATTTTTATTGATTTGAATACCATTATACATTATTACAATGTTTCAATATATTTTACCGCAATTACATTTTAAGACTATTGATTTTTTCTTTTGTTAGTGTTAACTTTAATACAGATTGGTATTTCCATATTGTTTCTCTTTGTTGTTACTCCATTAAATAGTAAAATGTTGTCAGGAGAATTTCATTTATCTCAACCATAAAAACGTTATGATCCAAAATTCAGCCATTGTTGTTTGTTTCTTCTTTTTCATGCTTTAGGAAAAAAAAATGTTACACTGAACAATTGTTATAATATTGTGCATTTAAATCTGGTATTGAGGTTTAGTTGAAATCTATTCAATTAGGCACAAACTCATGAAAACAGTTTGATTTTCATATATATACAATTATAAGTTTATATTATTTTGGTTGAATTGAACATTAAGAGACTGGTCTTTAATAAAAACTTAAAAGTTACTCTTTTGAAAGTACTGAAATTAGAAAGAAAGGAGATATATGTCGACCATGTTGAATATAGGAATCTGCATCCCTTTGTACAACTCCTTTCCTTTTTTATCAACTTCTTCACTACACTTTCAGTTTAACGTTTTCACCCCCATAGAAAATACTTTAGAGAAGTTTAGATGAAACTTATTTTTAGTGAGATGAGACTTTGACGAGTAAACCAAAGAAGGCAGAAAGAAAAGAAAAAAAGAGGAGGCTCGAGTAACTTGACGAGACGCTCATTTGGACCCAACCAATAATTTGATTGATTAGGTATTACGATTCTTTATTACTTCTATTTATTGATAATTTCATTTGTTATGATATTTATGTTCCAATTGGAACATTCTTTGTTTCATTAAAACTGATGTTTGAAAATTCCTCATATAAAATGACTTGAGAGTTTCAACATCACCCAAATATCCACATCCTCAGACAGACAGTTTGGAAATATGGATCCCAATACCATCGGTGGGTTTCGAAGTCTCTCGGTTTTATAACCCAACAAAGGAGGAGAAAGAACATCTATGCATAACAGAGTAATGCCGGCAAAAAGCCCACCATGATTTTTTGTTGGTTAATCTTTATCTAAGCCCATTAATGTTTTATTACGTACAACCCCTAGAAGATCTCTCTCATGATTTTAGAGGTAATAAACAATCAAATATACTCACAAAACTGAATTCTAAAAAGGGTAATCCTTTTACAGGTTAAAACAAATTCAGAATTAGAGCCTCAAATTGAACCCTTTGAATTGAGACTAATCTTTGTTTTCATTTTCAATAGATAGAAGCTAATCTTTGAAACTTTCATACTCATATCTTTATTCTAAGCTAAAACTACCGAAGATACTCCTTCCCTAGCGACCTGATTTTTGCTGGAGAGAAATAGCAGTCCAAGGAGTTAATCGCTGTGGACTTGGCCGCCCCACCACCGTAGGAGTAGTAGTAGTGGAAGGAGCAGCGGTCACAGTGGCGGCAGAGGAGGAGACACGTTCGCAAGAAGGGCACATGGTGAGAGTAGTAGGAGGAGTCATGTGCATGTAGAGATGTGGAGACAACTTCAACGCCCTCAGCTCCGACACTTCTTTCTGCAGCCGTCGATTCTCCTCGGTCAGATTATCGCAACATCTCTTTAAATACTCACAATCAACCTCCGTTTGTTTCAGCTTCGTCCTAATGTACGTACAAATAATAAATCAAAATCACCTTAATTAGTGAAGTGAACAGAAATAAAAGTTTAAAACTGATAAGAAACAAAAAAGGACAAAAGTAGATTTTATTTGTACGCATACGCATGCATGTGTCTTTAAGGCTGTAGTAAAAAGTAAGAAACTCCATGTGACAGTACAGAGGCAGAGATCTTATTAGGATTTTCTTTTAGGACAGGGAACTGAAATCGCTTTTGGGTCATAAAAGGACAATTATATCCCCATCATAGCAATTACTAAGGTTCTGTGAAACCAAATTTCCTATAATACCCCTAGAAAATAAAGATAATTTCTTTACCTTGCCCTACGGTTCTGAAACCACACTTCAACTTGTCTTGCCCTTAGATTCAACTGTTTTGCTAGAGCCAGCTTTTGCTTCTGCCCAATCCGATAATTAAAAAAAAAAAAAAAAAA
>Ga0041059_1001347_pt1 | contig 19555 bp, 19 predicted proteins | sample AraColnosormetaG_FD_56232 | JGI IMG/M metagenome (GOLD analysis project Ga0041059, IMG submission 56232) | Arabidopsis roots microbial communities from North Carolina, USA - Col MF nosort | ecosystem: Host-associated > Plants > Roots > Unclassified | place: USA: North Carolina | collected...
CAACTATGATTATTTATAACTCTAGTCANAAAAAAAAAACTGACGGAAAAAAAAAAAAGTCAGAAAAAAAAACTAAAAGTTGGAGCACCTAATTAGGCCCAACCCAATAGTGAAAATATAAATGTGTTGTTTTAAATTGAAACACAAAACGCACCGTTTATAATTAAAAGAAATTCAGAGAGGCTTTTCATATCTAATTTGTTCCGTCCCTTAGACATTAATCAGGATTTCAATCGTCTGGGTTGCTGCTTTCTGGATTTCTCCGACAGAAACCCAAACCCTAGTACCACCACCTTGAAGCTCCTTAATTCTATCCGTTCTCGAATTGAATCGTGCATAGGTTAGGGTTTTAGTGGCGTGTATATATATATTCCAATTTGTTGATTCCTTGGGCTCTCTCATTGCGGTGGCAACAAGTTAAGGTCTTTGATAATAATCTCGTAAAGGAATTTTCAGTGAAGATGGGAAGCGCCGATCTAGTCGATGATCGGACCTTTAACGGTGATTTCAGTGTGGAAGGAGTTGCTAAGTTGAAAGAGATGGTCAAGGATAAACTCAAGGAGTATATGGGCGATTACACGGATGACATTCTTGTGGTACGATTTTATCGATTCTCCATCTTTTTCAGAAAATTGGAATATCCGCTTTTGGGGTTTATTATTCGTGTTCCTTGTAGCTAGAATTGCTGAGTTTTGGAATTGAACTTTAGTTGTTCTTATTGTGGTGCTAAGAAGTCTCTTTAGAATTCAAATGACAACAAAGTCTTTTGCTTGCAGGAATATGTGATCGTCTTGCTTAGAAATGGGAGAAGAAAAGAGGAAGCAAATAATGAATTGAAGATATTTCTTGGAGATGATAGCGACTCTTTTGTGGCCTGGTATTTATATATTTCTTATCTTTGTGTAACAAAGTTTATTGCTTTTTTAGAAATTCATATTCACTAGGAGGATATATGCAGGTTGTGGGATCATCTGGCTGAAAGTGTAGATGAGTACTTTAGTTCTAATGTGGAGGGAACTACCATAAAAAGCTCATTGATAAGCAGTCATGAGGATAAAGCACTTGTTCCTCTGGATTCTGAATATGATAAGGGACGATCTGATAAATCAAATGGTGCACGTCGTGGTAGACAATGGAGAAGCCAGCCGACTAATGTCTCTGAGATCCCTCCTCTTCTGAGCTCTGAGGTTCACAAAATTCATAACTACGAGAAGAAAGATCATAAACACCGACATAATAAAAGGTCTCCATCTCCGCAGGCTCAATCTCAGAGGAAAAGGTCTAGAACTGACGACTCACGGAATGAACAGGTCTGTTATTTTGTTAATTTCTGTTGAATAGCAATCACCACGTAATACTTGGATTGGAAAATTGAAAAAAATGCTAAAATAGTTTATTGGATGGGATATTGTGAAGACATTCTCAGTGTAAAGTTTTGGTCAGAGGGCATCTTTGCGTTCTGCTTTGTATGAGACTAACAAGTCAGACGTCCGTATTACTCTTATCTTTGTGTTATAAGGTTGCCTTGTTCCAGTATTTGTCCTGCTGTAAAGCCAATGTATGGATACTGGTTATGGTTCTCTGATTTTGTTTTCTTTGACTTGTTTGATAGAGGGAAGCTAAACCTGATGTCTCTCGCCGGCTGCTTCAGTTTGCTGTGCGAGATGCTCTAGCTATATCAAGGCCGGCAAATAGTTCGACTGAATCCTCATTAAAACGTCTTCGTTCAGTGGTGTCCACATCTACTCAAAACTCATCTGACCCTGATCCAGCTCGGAAAATTCGATCTGTTGCTAGGGTTGTGAATCCCATGGCTACTGTTATGAAAGCTGTCGCCGAAGCAGCCGAAGATGCCAAGAAACCAAAATCTGGGAGAAGTGTCTTTGACAGAATTAGTCATTCTACTGGATCAGAGACCCTGGACCAGAATATGGTACTTGGTGAAGTTTCCCCCAAGGATGAAGAATCTAGGAATTTTAGCCAAGGTCAGGAAGCGGTACAGCTTCAATACACACAGAGTCTTGCCAATAATGGAGTGTATTTTGAGAACATGACAACTAATGACACTGGCTTGAATCCAGATTTTTCGTCTGATCGAGGCAGACTCGGTTCAAGTGTTAATGTGTCTCACCCAAGTACTTATCTTGGGAACAGAATTAACAATCCAAATAGTCTGCAGCATCGTTTAGTCGATGACTCCAAACGAGTTAAAGGGACAAATTATCAAAATCGCCTTCCTGAAGTTGCAACCAAGCATAAGACTGCAAGTTTCTCAGGCAATATAGATACAGGGAAAACAGTAAAGTTAGAGGAGCAGAGGAAAATACCAGATGTGGGTCTGCAAAGATATATGGACGAAGGCAGATTAGTTTCTAGTGAAGCTACCACTCAATTATCGACGCAGAAAATCTTGGGTGATACAATAGGGAATGGAAATGTAAGTTCCATGTTTTAGATGCATGCTCTTACTAGCTATTTCAATGATAGTCATCTTCCACAATATGTTGGCCATGAAATATAAAACATCTCGAAAGTTTCTTGTTAATATTTACCCCTCATGTCTATGTCCTGATGACTTATTTCGTTCTTACTAGTGATATCAACTAGACTCCTAATACAAGCTGCCTTGTTGTTCTTTGATAGGTAAAACCTGCTGCCAGTGTGAAAGAAGAATCAACGACCAATAAATCTGTTCCTGGTGAGTTGTTAAATATATCAGTCTTAAGCTATTTGAAGATTCATGCTATTGGAATTTCTATTTTTTTTTTCCTTGACAACCTCACTTCTTTGGTCCCTGTTGTTGTAGTTCCTATGTTAAAGTTGATCTAAGATGATATACTGGCCTTTGCAGGGACATTATCCACTACCCGCCCTTTGGAAGATGCTAGTTCTCGAACAATCTTTGTCGCCAATGTAATAATTGTTAATGTTTTTATACTCGTGAACTTGAATTGAGCAAAAACTTGTCAATTGGTGTATTAATTTGAATGTGATTGGTCGTAAAACAGGTTCATTTTGGTGCCACCAAGGACAGCCTTTCAAGGCATTTTAACAAGTTTGGTGAAGTGCTTAAAGCTTTCATAGTTACTGATCCAGCAACAGGACAACCAAGTGGGTAAGTTGTCTGAATTCATGACCCCAATTAATGTCTTGATATGTCACAGTTCAGTTATCGAGGATACCTTAGTGACCCAAGTTGATCGCCTTTTGCAGATCAGCGTACATTGAGTTCACACGCAAAGAAGCTGCAGAGAATGCATTGTCTCTGGATGGTACCTCTTTCATGTCTCGGATTCTCAAGGTAAATATTGAAGCCCGTGTTTAACTGTTTACCATAGCCAACTTATTGTGATCTTTAGGATTGGTTAGCATCTTAGTAGGATAAGGAATGAGTTTGTGTATATTTTGATGGATACAGATTGTGAAAGGAAGCAATGGACAAAATCAAGAGGCTGCATCGAGCATGTCATGGTCTCGAGGTGGAAGGTTCACAAGAGCCCCATCATACTTTAGAGGTGGTGCAGTTAGGGGTCGTTCTGTTGTTAGAGGTGGAGGCAGGAGTATGCAATGGAAGCGTGATTCAGCTGACACAGGAAACAACAACAATGTAGCTCCCAACAATGCTCGTAGTCTCACGTATGTCAGAGCAGAATCAAAATCAGACGGAGTTGCCAACGATTGATTGATTAGAAAGAGAAGCAAGAGCTTAGGTAAAACAAAGGAAGATGAGTTTTATCATCTACCTTATCGGATATTATTCTCAATTGTTTTTTTTTTTGGCTCTATAAAGCTACTCCAAAACTTTCACTTGTATTGACTTTCATGCTTCTTCAATCGTTTGGTTATTAATGAAAAAAGAAAGACAAAAAATATTGTATTTCAAGCTCTCATGGTGATAACAAGAGGAACAAGTTACCGAAACACAAGGCAACAACGCACAAGATGGAAACAACACGAGCTCTAACGAACAACAGATTGAGATTCTTAGCAACTTGAAGTGTCAAAGTAAGAATCTGCAGCCTACCTAACTCTTCCATCTTCTTGAAGAAGTACATTGGCTTCAACGATCTTCTCACCATCAACGCCATCGCAAACGGGAATCCGAAAGCTATACAGCTCTGAATTGTCATTTCCTTCATCGGATCTGCTCGAGTGGCGTATAAAATCGCCGCTCCAAGAATCAATTGAGTTAAACCCAAAGCACCCATAGCTCCACTTAGACTATACATATTCTTCATCATCCCTTCCAACACTTGTCTCGTCTCATTTCCTAACGCTGACAAATCGCGTTCCACAGTTGGTCCTTCGATCTCCTGGTGCTTCATCTTCTGCAGCTCCTCTTCCTTCGATTCCTCTGGCTTCTTCGGCTCGGTCTCTCCGCTTGGTGTCGAGAAATACCTCGGTGACCATGTTTCAGATCTAAGTTTGTCGATATTGAAAACAGAAAAGGATCTTAAGAGACCAAGCTCCTTAGTTACTGATCCGTGGATCAGATGGTTTCTTATGAGAGATGAGGAAGATTGGAGATGACGGCGAGAGACGTGGAAAGATGGAGAAGACAAGGGTTTAAGGAATTTTGAAACCAATCGACGAGAGATCATCATCGTCGTCGCCGATTTCGATGCAGAGAAGAAGCTCTACGTAATTAATTTAGGGTTTCTATTATTGCCAATTGTTTTGGGCTCATCTTTCACTTTCGGCCCAATCCATCAAATTATAGCTTCTAGCCAAGTCAACGGTTTAGATCAATTTTAACCGGTTCTTTGGTTTAGACTATCATCGATACTAACAAGATTTTGGCTCATGACCATTTACATTATCATCATCGCTCTATGAGATTACTCGTATATCCCAATGCATAGAACTCGATGTGCAACAAGTGGCTTACTCTAAAGTGAATTGAGCAATATAATCGGTACCTACAAGTGCTCTTAATCCAAGACAAAACACCAAGTTCCCACAAAGTTTGGAGAAACACACTCTCTTCCTCATGCCTATTCAATATAAAAGCCAAATGCCACCAAATTTTTTAAATAAACTCATCAAGCGATTCACAAGTCACAACAATGTCTTCTTCACTTACAATCTTCTTCTTCTTTTTTGCTTCCACATTCCTCTACACTTCATCAAATTCATTCAACATCACTAACATCTTAAACGAGCACGATGATTTCTCAAATTTCAACCAGCTTCTCTCCGAAACTCAGCTCGCTTCTACCATCAACAAACGTCAAACCATAACCGTCCTTGTGGTTTCCAACGGTGCACTCTCCTCTCTCTCTGGCCAACCAACCTCCGTCATCAAGAAAATCCTTAGCCTTCACATTGTTTTAGATTACTACGACCAGAAGAAACTCAAGAATCTGAGCAAGAAAACAGTACTCCTCACCACTCTTTTCCAATCTAGCGGTCTAGCCAGAGGCCAACAAGGGTTCTTGAACGCAACCGTTATGAAAAACGGAGACGTGGCGTTTGGTTCTGCGGTTCCTGGGTCTAGCCTTGATGCTCAGCTTCAAGACACTGTAGCAGCACTACCGTTTAACATCTCTGTGCTTCATATTAGTAGTGCTATAATGATTGATGTTAAAGGTGATAATGCACCTACTGCTTCTCCTTTGTCACCGGTATCATCTCCACCACGCCCTGCAGAATCACCTAATGATGATGGTCAAGATTTTGACGAGCCACCATCCTCTGCTCCTGGTGCTGCTGCTGATGAACCTTCCGAAAACGCCGGCTCAGCTAATGGAGTTTCAAGAAACGATTCTCAGCCCGCTTTCGCGTTTACGCTGTTGATGTCATTCATTTGGTGGTTCATGGCTCGACTTCGATGAGAAACAGTGTGCAAAGAACTAAACAGATCAGTTCAGGTTTTTGTAAGGAAAGCCAAAAAAAAAAGATAAAACAGACGCAGCTCGGATGGCTGCAAAAACATGAACACTAAAAAGTACGAAAAGATTTAGCTTGACAAGTTCTATGGGAAAAATAAATTGAGCGATACAATAAAGACAGAAAAATGTAACATTCAAAGTTCTTGGATATTATCTTTACTTAAGTTGTTGAAAGCACCTATTAGTTACAAAACACAAACTGCAAATTTTTGTTATTATTCAACGAGCCAGAAGAAACTAGAATATAGATCTTTATTAGTTTTTAGCTATGAAAGGTAAAAAGTAACCCAAGAACAGGAAGCACATTCATATCCATGTCTCTCCCCAAACCCTAACAACGAAACCAAACAAGTTTTCAAGACAAGGAAACAAAACTCAGGGACTATACATGTCGACTTGCTTAAAGAAAGCTTTGATTAAAAGCAAAAAAGCTTAAAAAGTGCAGTAAAATTGTTCCTTTCTCGAGTCAGTGGTGAAGCCCGTTTCCATTGCTATAGACATTGCCGTTCTGATGAACTTTCCCCATTGCAGATCCATTGGCTACTCCATTTTTCGAAACTATGTTCACCTTGCCACCTGTTTGCAATACTGATTCTAGACACCCAGACGCTGCTGCGATAAGACCTGTTGAATCAAAGTGTTTCTTAGTAAGCCACCACATTACCACAGATTCTTGCTCAAAAAAGCTATCAAACTATAACCTAGACTTTACCTAGAAACAATGCAGAAGGTTTCCCAGGTCTGGACTTGAATTCAGGATGGAACTGAGCACCCACAAAGTATGGATGACTTGGTAGTTCAACAATCTGCACACCAAACCAGTAGAATAATGAAGCATAACATCACAAAAGCATTCAATTATTGTTCCAATCCCAGACAGAGTCACACATTAAACATGTTTTCCACAAGCATATTACCTCCATACGACGCCCAGTCTCATCTTTCCCAACAAAGGAGAGGCCAGCCTTCTCAATTTCTGATATCATATCTGGATTTACCTGCCAAAAATATATATTTCACTGTCAACAACTCACAAGAAATCTCAAGGAAAATAACATGTATAATAGAAGAAGCTGAAATATTACCTCATATCTGTGCCTGTGTCGCTCATCTACAAACTTTGCATTACCGTACCTGAATGTAGAGATTAGAAGTTATATAGATTTTGGAAATGAATCCTACGAGTTATCATGTGCTACTGTATTATGTGCTTACAGCTTGGCAGACTTGCAATCAGCAACCTGGAAGTAAGTCTTCCTTGACCCTAAGCGCATTGTGCCCCCCATATGAGTTGTGGATCCCTATTGAGAGATTGAACAAGTATAAGTAGATACTTAATACATGAAAACCATGTAATCAATCAAATGAGAGAGCCAGATTGTTTAGTACTTCTGGCATAAATATGATGCAAGGGCTTGAAGTTTCTGGTTCAAACTCTGTGCTGTTTGCATCGTGAAAACCAAGAATGGAGCGGGCAAATTCAACAACAGCCAGCTGCATTCCCAGGCATATGCCAAGGAAAGGGACTTGATTTTCACGGGCGTACTTTGTAGCAAGTATCTTCCCTTGCACTCCTCTATCACCAAACCCTCCTGGTACTAGGATACCATCAGCACCCTGCAACAACCGAAGTGTTGAGTCAAACATATTTACCAAATTGGTGTGCCAGGCTCCATTAAAATTCACGTACCTTCAAAAGATCCCATGCAGCCTTATGGACATCTGGCGTCTGCAAGGGTACGTCATACAAAAGCTCATGAGAGTAAATACATTTTTTCGTACCCTGAGAGAAACAAAAACCAGAGTGCCAGGCTCACCTCTTGTGCAGTTATCTCTTCAAGGTCACTAGCTGCAACCCACTCTATGACAAGCTTCTTGTGACATGCAACAGAAGCATGCAAAAGGGCCTGCAGTGAACACAAATCCCATTTTTAAGAATCGTCAATATTAGACACGGTTGTTGTAAGGAAATCAATTATAAACTAAAGGTTGGGATTATAAAATGCAACATTTGGTTTGTTTAAGAACACAGAAAAACAATTACCTTCAACACGGAAAGGTAAGAATCAGTAAGGCCAGTGTACTTTCCAACCATAGCTATTCTCACCTGAAAGAGAACACACCATCGAGAATGAACAATGGTTTTGATTATATAGACACAATGGCATCAAAAACATAATTAGAAAAAGCTGACTAACAGGGTCTTGCAGTGTGTCATAAATTTTAGTCCTTGCAGTCCATTCTGTCAAGTCAGGCTTTATAGCATTACTGCAGAATAAGCAAATGTCAAACGACTAGAGAAAAAGCCATCACAGACAATCTTATAGTGTGGAGCCAAGAGCAAAATAAAACTTACACTCAAGAGAGAGAAAAAAGAAAAGATGGTTCAGAAACAAACCTAAGATTTAACTCTCTTAGGATCGCTTCATGAGCTTTTTGATCCTATTGAAGAGAAGTTAACACCAAAAGAATGATAAGAGAAAAAATCCAGCATAGGAACAAGCTCATTAGATTTTAGTAAGAAACTATTCAACTGAAATGTACTTACCCTTAAAAGCAGAGGAACGTGCCAAATATTTGGAACATCATAGAGCGTTACTATATTCACTTCCTGGGAAACCATAGGAAAGCAGACAGAAATGTTTACTCGGACAGGGGTCTTTTGATGAGAAATCTGACCTTCCTAGGCTAAGAAGCGCAAATAAGAACCAAAAATTTAACAAGATATACCGGCACATGGCAAAATTGAGATAGTTTTGTCTTGACATTTTCTTCAAGTGCCTGTTACAAAACAAGAACTGATAAGATTAAAAACCAAAAACCATAGCTAACATCAACACTTAAAGGACATGACAATATTGGAGCGCCCATTACCTTCGTGCTGCGACATGCTAGGATATTTGGTGTCAAACCAAGGCTCCTGAGGCCTCGCACACTATGCTGGGTTGGCTTCGTCTTCTGCAATATAGGCTCATATCTCCGTCGTTACAAACTAATAAAATAGAATCTCAATGGAAGATATCAACTATATAGACGATTACCTGTTCACCAACAACACTGAGAACAGGCACAAGGCTGACATGAACCAAGCAGAAATTACCAGGTCCTAAGAACAAAAGACAGATGCGGTGATGAAGCCGATAAGCAATAGCCTAAGAAAATTACTGAATCTTCAAAAGTTAATATAAATTAGAGCACCGCTCACCAACTTTATACGAGAATTGACCAAGGGCCTCAATAAAGGGCATAGATTCAATATCACCTGTACAGAAAATAGAATAATAAAACTCACTCTTCTGAACAATTGTCAGGAAATGTAATATAATCCAACAAACAGTACCTATAGTCCCGCCTAATTCGATGACACAAACATCAGGAGGACCTTCCTTTCCATCCACAGGAACATTAGCTACACGCTCAATCCACTCTTGGATTGCGTCAGTAACATGAGGAACAACCTTAAATAAAGTTAAAAACTTTGTTCAAACACTGAATCAAATTAGAACCAGAGGAAGTTAAGTAAGAGCACAAGTAATGTATGAACCTGTACAGTTCTTCCGAGGTAGTCCCCCTTCCTTTCCTTGTCAATAACTGACTGCAAAATTGAGGGTACACAAATTTGTAACCTGGCTCTAACAAGAGATAACTATTGAGGAGGTAGTACAAATACCTGGTATATCTTTCCAGTAGTTATATTGTTGTCACGGGTCAATGTACTGTCTAAAAATCGTTCATAGTTTCCAAGGTCCAAATCCACCTGAAAGGGGTCACAATGCATCAAGTTTGAGGAACAATACCTGAGATGATTAGAAAATACATCAAAAATCACAATATGACATACCTCTCCACCATCATCCAATACAAATACTTCTCCATGCTCAAACGGAGACATTGTTCCAGCATCAGTGTTAAGATAAGGATCTACATACAAGGAATGTAAATGTGAAAAAAGGATCTCATAGCTACGAAATTCACTTAAATTGGCTTCACAATACAAGCCGTTACACAATAAAAGGTGACTTTTTTTGGCGGGTGACCAATAATACAGAGTGTTGCATGCAATCCAGATAGACAAGAATCTCACCAATTTTAATGGAAGTGACACGAAGACCACATGCTTGAAGGAGAAGTCCAATGCTACTAGCAGTGACACCTTTGCCAAGACCACTCACCACTCCTCCTGTCACCAAAACGTACTTCATAATCGTTTTTGTCTCTGCTTCTTCTTCTTCACCTAAATCATCAAAAAACACAGAACACGGTAAGGAAAGATAAGACTTTGAGAAGATATCTCTACCAAACATAGAAGAGATTATCGGGTATGAGTCGAAACAATAAAGTGAGCAGAAGAAATTTACGAATTCTACCTTTCACCAACAAAAATGGCCTTCTGGATTTTCAAGGCGGCGGCTTATAAGCTAACCTGCGAGACCCTCACTCTTATTTAAACCCAAATTGAAAGCAAATCAAAATAGTTTTTTTATTTGGTCAAAAGTTTTTTAATCTCAAAATAATACATCAACATTGGGCTTGAGTAAGAAAATAAAATAAAAAGGGACTGAAACGGTAAATTTCAAAACCATGGTAAATTTATTTTTCTGCTCCAGACTCTTGAGATTAGATTTAGGGTTTGTGACACTCGTGTTTGTGTTGTGGAAGTTTGCATAATTTTGGTAAGATAGGCCCAAAAGAGTATTTTGGATTATAGAAGTATTATAGGGAAGTGTGCTCATATTTTTAAAAGATCCAATCAAAAAGGCATCAAACTTTTTGAGTCCTCCTTTGCTACTTTCATCATTTGTCGTTATACCATTAATAGAGGCCTTCCACATGTTTCATCAAAACTTAAAATCAGAGACACGGAGACAACTAGTCCATGTTTTCTTCCTTTGCCTCTGTTTCTCATGTCATGTCCTCTTCTTCGACTCTTAAGAACAAAACATTGGACCCACTTTTGATTTAGCAGTTAGCACCGACATGTGTCTTGCTGAAGAAGCATGTTTCATGCACTGGCTCTCTGTCGTCACTCTGTCACATCTTGTTGTTACGTGTTGTTTCATCTTATTGTGGAGATTAGTTGGAGTTTACTGACAATTGCTATAAACAAAATCACAATGGAAACGATATTTATCCAAGAGAACCGAATCAACGGCAGATAAATGCTCAATTGGATCATTGAGGAGAGAAGAGTGGTGATGAACAATTTTGCTTTTATGAGCTCAACTGAGTAAAAGAAGACTCACTCAACGATATCTTTTTTGTTTTAGGATGATAAAGAGAAGTAGAGAACTCACGAGCGATAAGCATTTCGAAACGAAACAGATGCAGTACATAGGAAGTAAACTAGGATTACAACAAGATATCATCTTATGTTACACAAAGCTGGGAAACTCATTGAGTAGTGTCGGTGTTGGTTGCTCCAGCAGCATCGGCTTCTGAAGTGGTCTTAGCCATCACCTCACCTGGAGGAGGATGGTCAAACTTGCATGTTGCCCCGTATTTGCAAGTTCCTGTCTTCATGTAATAAGGGCAATTAAGCGCACCCTGCAACAGTTTTTGTTTTGTCTATGAGATTACCACACAAACTCACAACATGCAGGCTTCTAATAATACCACTTTATAGGTACCTCTCTTCTGGGATACCCTGCAAGACTCAGCTTTACATTTGGTTGTTGAGGAGCTTGTTTGGTCATTGCACTTAACCTATCTGCTGGGTGATGGAATTTGCATCTCTCTCCAAACTTGCACTCCCCTGTCTTCATGTAGTACTGTAATATTGAAAGACAGAGCTTTTGGTATAAAATTTCAACTAACATGTGGGAGAAAAAGCTCAGCAATCTCTAAAAGAAACAAGGATACTAACGTCACATTCTGATTGTCCAGGTCTTTGGGGATAAGTTGCTGAAATCACTCCAAGCTGAAACAATTTCCACTCTAATTAAACCCCTATCAACTAAAGAAGCGCTCTTGAATATTTCTCACAACATGAATAAAGGCTTTTACCGTGGGTTGAGTAAGAGTCTGATAGAAAGAGGTAGCTGGTGTAACCAGCCCAAGGTTCAAATTCGCAGTGTTCGATGAAACTAGAGAATAGTTTACCCCAGCAGCTTGGGGAATGAATGCTGTGCACAGAATCAAAACATCGCACATTATGAGAATTTAGGGATAAAAGTAATACGTTAAAGGTTCTAAAAACCACAAAATTTTGGCATGATCACAAACCAGTCCTCTCAGGATGATTGTAGCGACAAGTGGCTCCATACTTGCAGCTGATTATGGAAAAGGAAAACAAGTTAGAACGTTAATGTCACGTTCTTTGTTTCAATGTTCTAAACAACAAAATAGTATTATACAAGAGATATTCACCTTCCCGTTTTGAGATAGAATGGGCAGTCCACTTCACCCTGAAAAAGCTACAATCTAATTAGTGAAACTTCATTCTCAGACGTCAGAACAGGTCAGCATACAATGCTAGCAAACCATAATCAGTTCTAAGTATAGTGCCAATAAGATAGTAGAAAGTCACAAATTGTGCCTATATGATTATAAGTCAGTCTTATGCAAAGTGAAGATGAATTCATTACCGATCTAACAGGTAGTCCTTTTGAGTTGTGATACAATGCTGGGGTAAATGTGACATGCGGATTGTTTGTGGCATCAGGCTCACTGGTTAACCCCACACTGCTACCAATATCTTGACTCGATGATGGTAGCTGGATATCCTTTGGATGGTGGAATTTGCATGACAAACCAAATTTACATTTTCCAGTCTTCATGTAGAACTGATGCAGAGTAGAAATGCCAAATTAATAATCGATATTAGTTTCATATGTAAGAGCATTTATAAAAATAGGATAGGTCAATCAATTATGTTTATATCTTACTGTGCACATAGGTTCAGAAGGCCTCTCAGGCAATGAATCTTGAGTTTCAACACTAACCTGAAATAAAGAAGAGCATCAAGCTTCTAGGTGCATGCACAGCCCAAGAAAAAACTAAAGCAGTACATATTACAAGCACAAGATTTTATGCGAGTGTCTGCAGGCAAATACACAACCCGAGGGATAATTTTATTTGGAAAAGGAAAATTCACTTACTGCAGCCTCTTCTCTTGGATGATTAAATTTGCACTTTGAACCATATTTGCAGCGTTGTGTTTTTATATAGTACTGGATAACAGTGAAAATAAAAGAAAGATAGTCTCAGGTCTTCAGGCGAAACAGAAATAAAATAGCTCGAAAAGTTTTCACGAACAGCTTACAGGACAATCTGGTTCTCCTGGTCTCTCAGGATACTCTTCATTTGGAACAACTGGTGCCTGAATGAAAAGATATTCATAAGCAAAAACAATCATATCATTTTATCATGTAATGCCTAGACAATGAGTATGATGTCTCTTCCAAGTCAAGGAATGATCTGACAAAGGGAAAAGCAAGGATAACAAACACGGTTGCAGAAGTCGGGAAGCTCAAATCTTGAATAACAATAAGATACCATTTGTCATACCTATACCTACACTATCATGATAATGTAGTAATTCTATAACCTCGTATACCAAACAAAAACAATATATATAGTTACAAAGTAATTAGGCACAAACTCCCACAGTATAAAACATATAAGTACATAACAGAATATAGAAAAACGTTATCATAATAATGTAAAAATCATATGAGGGCATAAGAAATACTTAGATAGTAGTAAACGATCACCTCTTTCCAATCTGGGATTCCGCCCTCAGGAACCCAAATAGGATGATCAAACCTGCAGCTTTCTCCAAATTTACATGTTCTTGTTTGCATATAGTGGGTACAATCTTTCTCTCCTGCCCTCTGTGGATATATAGGCAAATGGCTTGTACTCTCCAACTTAGGGCGCTTGGTAAAATAGTCTGTAGTATACCAAGCTTCGGTTTGACCAATTGTATTATGGGCACCCAACAGAGTCGGATAGTAGAGCGCTAAATTACATAATAAACAATAATATACAACGAAATGAGAAGATATATACTGACTATAAGTATAATTTGAAAATAAATTTGGGAGATACTATAGCAAAAACCAAGATATAGCATCAATAATCAATTGTATCTTTAGTTAAACTTACAGTAAGAAATTCTGGCTTACATACAATCATGTCTGAAAATCTATTGGAAACCATAGAGTTACAACAAAACATAAATCATCAATCAATTCTGCAAAATCACCAAGTGTTCCAATAAACATTAAGGTCAAAACTAAAAACAATTATCGTTAGGCAATCCTAAAGCAACAAAGACTTAATCAAGAACACTACCATAAGCTATATAGTTTATAGATGCAATCCCTAAGCATCTCCTGAAAGATGATTCTAACTGTCAAGCTTCGCGTTGTCCAGACTCAAAACAAAGCAATTGGCCAAACCAATCCAACCTCTATTTCAGCTAACGAGAAAGCACAGAGGAATACAAACCAACATCATTGTGCTTGAGCAAATGTAAATTAAAATCTATCCTAGAAAGAATCAGGCTAGAGACCATGACTAAAGCTGAGTTTTTTATGCTGCAATTGAAGAAACAAACCATCAAAAACACTAATTTCCGCTACAGAACTAGAGTATCACGATGAGCAGAGAAAAGGGAAAGCTGAAGTCTTTAACTTTTCAAGTTATGCGGCATAGTTCTCCAAGCAATAAATAAGAAAATGATGCAGATCCCATAAATAGTAAGGTAAACAAAGAGCCTACCTTCAGAGGTGCGTTTGACACCAGGAGGAAGTGGCTCGACGGCGGAAGCAGCACCGGGAACCTCCACACCAGGTGGCCAAGCAACTTCCTGATGCTGAAGCAGCTGAGGATACGCCAAATGCGATGCCGTCGTGTTAGGCAAATGATGGTACATAGAGGAAGACGATGCAAGAGTCCCTGAATAGTTGCTCAAAGCTTCGGATCCATCACGAGCTAAGAAACGATACGTGGTATCCGGAAAGTAATGGTCAGCAGAAGAACCGTAGAGAGAAGAAAGACCGGTTTTTGGCGGCAGTGGTTGTTGCGGCGGAGGAGGAGCTGGAGATACGGTGGAGGCAGCAGCAGCATAAGAAGGTTGAAGGGCGTAGCTATACAATTGACGATGTGCCATTCGATCGAAAAAGGAAACCCTAAAGGAAAAAGCTTTCTACTTTTTTGGTGTCAAACAAATTATCAAAATTGTTGTGTTTGTGGGGTTTACAACCAACTCAAACAGAACAAAAATTCTCAGATCCATAAAACTTGATTTGACATTACCACTGATTCTCTGTTTTATTGCAGTTTGCACATTATTAAATTCTCTTTCTTTCTTATCAACACAAAAAATATATAGTTTTTATAAAGTTGGGAGCTTTTTTACATCAGGGAATAAACACTGAGGGTAACTAAGAAACCGAACAAAGCCCCTGCTATGACTTCAACTTCAGTGTGTCCTATTGATTCTTTCAATGGAGGAGCAATCTCCTCACTGATCTCTTCTGATGTCAAAGCTTTGTTAGATTCGTTGCCCTTTAAACTCATTACTTCACTTCTACGAGCATTAGCTGTTAGTTTGTTCAACACTTTGGCATGTTTTCCAACTTCTCTCCTCACCCCCTGCAATGTTACAATCAGTGAGACATTAAGATAACACTAGAATCAGACATTGAGAATTTGAGAATAACCAACAAAGACCTATTGAACAAAAGCCAGCCTAAGCTTTTCTCTATAGACTATTTTACCTGGGCATCATACATGATAAGGCCAGCATAAACCACAGTTAGACCAAAAATGGAGTCAGCAAATCCCCTGAAGCCAAACCATATTCAGGAAATTGCATAAGCTGAGTATATTTAGGGGAATTGAGAAGAGAAAGGTTCAGGCTAATCACCTTTCAAAAGCAATAGCAGTTGCTGCAGCCACAACAGACTGGTTTCTCAAGAATTAGGCCAAAATGTCAGAGAAGTAGACAAACAATATTACCAGAGGAAACAAGAATAAAAAAAGGATAAGCTTACAGAAGAATGTGTTGAAGGGAAACCTCCAGCTTGAAAGACACTTCTAAAGTCCAGATTTTTCCCATACAAAACGACAGAAGTGAATGGCTTTGAGAGCTGCCCAATCACAGCAGAAGTCCCAGCAGCTATGAGTACCTTCACGCCGGTGAAATCAAAAGCCTAAGTGACGATGACCCTCCAAAAAAAGGAATGAAAGAAGAGAAAAAGGCGAAACCTTGTTGTGGATGACCTCAGCGATATCTTGGAATCCAACATTGACAACGCAGGTGAGACGAGGTGGCTTCTTTGGGCAGCTTGCAAGATTGAATTTGGAGTTGGAGAAAGAGAAACAGAGATCATTGGCGTTATGAGACACAAAACAGTGCTTCATCAACATCTCTGTGCAGAAGATGGAACTTTGGTCGGAGGATGACGATAAGAATAAGGCAGCGAGAAATTTGGAACCAATGGTTCTGACGCTCTGTTATGTCGAGAAGAGTGTTGTCTCTTAGGACATTTTAATTGACTCAGAGAAGCTTTTGTGGATTTTTTCATTGACAAATTGTTATCTCACACACAAAATCTGCTTTAACTCTTTTAGTAAAACTCTTTTAGTCTCTTAAACCAAGTCATCTGTTCTTCTTTTATAAATCACAATTTGTATTCGCCAAAATTAAAGAATATGAACAAAAACAAACATATCGAAACTTTCAGCTTGTGGAGTTTTAAGTCTAAAAGTACTCGAAATCTATATACGCCGTATCATCCGTGGGACCAGCAGCACAGGCGACCAGAGGCTCCGGCTTCATTGAGTTACAGTGATCACCACCTCCATGGCTCTTGGTCTTACCTCTAGCGGCCGCGTACGGTCCCAAGTCCACGGGGTCTGGAATGTGAGGTGGGGCAGCACTACGAACTAGAGCCCAATTCACTCCTTCAAAGAAAGGGTGTTGCTTTATCTCTGTGGCCCCCCTCGTGTAAGCGATCCTTCTGTGTGGATCCTTCACTAGTAGTCCGCGGATGAGATCACGTGCCGCTGAGCTCACATGCGGGGTATCCGGGAACTTCAGCGGCTGACCCACCACATTGTGCAACGTGGCTCTGTTTCCCTGCCCCTTGAACGGGGTGGTCCCATGGAGGAGCTCATAAAGGAAGATCCCGAATGTCCACCAGTCCACAGCGCTGCCATGTCCCTCGCCACGTATGATCTCTGGAGCTAGGTACTCGTGTGTGCCCACAAAGGACATTGACCGCACATCTGTTGGCTCTGCCATGAGCTCTGGCATAGAGAGGCCACCGAGACCAGAGTCTGATTTCGCTTTACGGGTTTTCTTGGAAGGGAGTAGGCGGGGAAGAAAGGCGGATGGATGCATGCAGCCATTGACAGCAAACTCCTCATTGAGGATAGCACCTCCCCCGCTGCAGACTGAGGAGGATTTAACGAGGGTCGGATTAAAGGTGCAACGGAGGGAGAGGTCGAAGTCTGAGAGCATTATGTGGCCTTCATCTCGAACAAGGATGTTCTCTGGCTTTAAGTCTCTGTACACAACCCCCAGCATGTGTAGATACTCCAAAGCCAATAGCACTTCAGACGCGTAGAACCTGTCAACAAACTCATCAGAGAAGATAACATGTAAGCTCCAAAGCCAAATATATTGAATGTTATCTCTAACCTCGCGGCCTCTTCTGTGAAACGCCTGCTGGGTTGCTTCTGTCTGAGAGAATGGAGATTTCCGCCGCTGCAGAACTCCATGACCAAACAGTAGAATTTATCTGTCTCAAAGTAAGAATAGAGAGTCGGCAAGAAAGGATGATCAAGCAGGGATAGGATTTCTCTTTCGGTTTGTGCTCTCAGCAACTTGTTTCTGCTGGCCAAGGAGGCCTTATCCATCACTTTCATTGCAAAAACCGCATTTGTCCCCCGCAGGTCTGCAAGATAAACGCTGCCTATATCCCCATACCCTAGACGTTTCAGAAGCCTGAAGTTGTCGAGACCTATTTGAGGACCTTTAGAAGCGATTGAGTTAATGGCATCCCACCTCACGTCCCCTCCCGTGTGAGGCTTGAAAGGTTGAGCTGATGGACCTACCAAGTTATCACCATAGGCATAGTCCCCATTATGTCTAGGGGCTCTCTTCTTGTCTGGGGACTTTGTCCTGTGGTGGTGATGATTTCTGGCACTTGGCGAGTATGTTTCAGATGTGGTCAAAGGAACAATCTTTTTGGGATCATAATGAAGATTTTTAGGAGCATTCTTCCGCATTGCTAAGCTATCACCATCGCTAGAATAGGTGTTATGCTTTAAGTCACCCTCGCTATTGGTCCCTCTAGTCGAGGGGGGAGGTTCAAGAGACTTTGGCGGTTGATGTTTGACGAGAGGATCCATCTTCTTGGGATCAAAATGAGGGTTTCGGGGAACATTGTCTCCTAGTTTAAGTGAAAATGGAGAGAGGCTTGAACGAGGCGACTTAGGTTTTATTGGGTCTATCTCCTTGGAACCGACATTAGCTGTGTTCTTCTTAGAAGCTAAGTCCATTTTCGGAATATCTCCAGGTTAATGACGATTCTTCTTCCGTTATAAAGTAGCTCACCTACATCATCAATAAAAGCACCTTAAGATGTTTTGTGCTATGCAACATGATGACAAAAAAAAAAGCATGGGAAAACATTAAGATCACCTTTGACCTGAGATGATCACGCTTCCTTGCTGATGTAAAAGACAAGCTGAGGATAATCAAACCGAAGAAACTGCCACCAGAATCCAATGGACAAAACATACAAAGAGAGAGAGAGGGATTGTAATGCGTCAGAGAAACGTAAAAAGCGAGAACCTTGAAACAGGTTCGGAAAAATCAAGAATGCAGACCATGTTTAGATATCATAAGTGTAGGTAGTTCCCATGATGCAAATCTCAAAACTCTAAAACAAAAGCCAGTTAGTAATTGCAAGGTTCCAATACAGAAATGAAGAAATGAATTGTCCTGTCTTTGTAAACGTGTAAATCCCCTTAATAGTATCTCAACCTGGAAAAACCAGAGAGAGAGTATTTTTGAAAGGAGGAGATGCAAAAGAGATGGAGAGAGGGAAATTTTCTTAGCCTCTCATCATCCCTCTACGCTTACATTGCCGTTTATTCCTCTCTCTCTCCCAAACAAAAATTTGAGTGTCTAAATTAACCATTTTTTTCCTCTTTGCCTAAATTGGTTTCATTGACAGAGACATATGTCAACAAATGCAGAGATACATTGTTAACAAGAGAGATATAGTTACAGTAATAGCTCACCTGGTCTCTCCTCGTCTTCTTGTTCTGACGAACGGAGAAACTGATGTTTCCAGTTGAATTGTTCTCGACGGGGTCCAAGTAGTAGTAGGTTTGAACCGTTGCGCAACGTTTTCTCGAAAAAGAAGCATTTTTTCGCCATGACTCGGGAATAAGGAGTTGCGAAGTATTTGTCTTTCTCCTCCGATTCCATTGGCTCACGAATAACAGTAACCCAGAAAAACGGGGAGAGGAGGAGATACCACCACCGACCGGCGAATTTATGATTGGGCTTTACGTTTACTTGTACTTCAACGAATCATGGCCCTGTTTAAGAAGGCCCATTTTAGTAATATTCAGCATTCGCCGTACAAAATTTAGGCCCATATTTGTATGTTTTTTTTTTTTTTTTTTTAAAAAAGTTT
>Ga0041059_1001348_pt1 | contig 19548 bp, 19 predicted proteins | sample AraColnosormetaG_FD_56232 | JGI IMG/M metagenome (GOLD analysis project Ga0041059, IMG submission 56232) | Arabidopsis roots microbial communities from North Carolina, USA - Col MF nosort | ecosystem: Host-associated > Plants > Roots > Unclassified | place: USA: North Carolina | collected...
CTTGGTGTTTATGTATGGAGCTAAGTGTATGAACGTTTAGTGTGTGTTTGCTAATGTTTATGAACGTTTAGAGCTTGTAATTAAGTAATCGTTTCTCACCACAATCCATCACTTGTTTGACAAAACGTTGTTTTGCAGGAAACGGATTAGAGGTAGCAAGTTCATGACTCATTGGTTTATTATTTTTTTGCAGAGAGTGGCCATACATGGAATCATCGGCTTTACAAGATTGGCGATCAAACATTGGCAAATAATATTCAGACATTTGTTAATTCCCAAATCTAAGCTTAACTCTTTTGATGAACTTATTTTCAGACATTGGCAAATAACATTAAGTTATGGGCTGACCATTGGACATGGTCCTTAATGGTTTTGGACAAATTTTCAGACCATTGTCCAATAAAGATCATCCATTAAAACTAATGGTCCAATTGGACATGACCATTGGGCTTTGGACAGCCCAATTGACACTTCTAGATGGAATCATAAGTAGCTCGAAACATGTCGGGTAACACACTAGAGTGAACAACCTGTAACATATTCCTATAGAAAGTTCAATTAATGTGTACCTGGAGAGAAATACATTCGATGATTCTAAGTTGCAAGTACCTGAGCAATTTCCTCTATGGTAGGCTAGATATCCCTGAGGAAGACATCCTTATCTTTCTTGTTCTCCCCAATATACTCTGTCTCAAAGTCAATGCTAACCTGTGAAATAGAACACATACATATATTGGACTTGTACAATCGAATAGGAAATATATTGGACTTTTAAATTTTTTCCAAATTGTGTACTGTTCCAAAAAGGACATAGGTGTTGGTGTCGGATCCCGCACCAGTAGTCCAGGACCAACCAAAAATTGCCACATAAGCATGAGAGAAGCCCATAAGGGATACGGCCCATGAGAACCTCGAATTGAGAGGGAAGACATGGACGAGGTGGCCGTTCTGCGGGATGGTGACAAGGTCGAAATTAAGGACAGTTCGGCTTAAGGTTCTCGGGCCGGGTATCAAAGCCCACGAAGTCCAAAGTCAATTCAAATTCAAACGTTTGAACATTAAACTCGAAGACTGAAACAGATGCAGTTAAGGGAGAAATATTATGTATAATTGAGAATTAAATGTTATGTACTAGTATAAGTAAGACGTTGTGAGCCATGTAGGACACATGCAATTTTTCTAGCAAAGATACTATAGCCATTTTTATACCAATTCGTAGCTTTATACATTTGATTTTTGTCCTCAAGAATAATCCATCTCACTAAATAAATAAATACTTGAGTGTGTGAATCCGACATTCATATTTTGGCGCCGTTTGTGGGGATGGAGGATTCTTGAGTCATCAGATTTTTTCACCACATTTTCGAGACAAGCAGCAATGGCCGGAGAAGACGCTCTCAGTACATCGTTGGCCGAAACACTCAAAACTATGCAGCAAACCATATCGGACATGACACATAAGTTCTCGGATGTGGAAAAAACTGTTACCACACTACAAACAACCCAAGTATCTCTTAGCCAACACGTTAGTACTATACTATCTCGTGTTCGTTCTCTAAGTGCAGGAAACCCTATTGGAGTCCTAAGAAGAATGCTCAATTCGTCGAGTTCCCTTGCAAGGAATGGAACCAGTGGACAGACAACTCTTGATGCTGCTAACACAGTAATTCATCTGGAGGATGTGGAGACGCAGCTTGGAGACGATGACCAATTAGCACATCAGCACGAGCAAGAAAGTCTTGACCAGTTCGAGACCATGAGAAAGGTTAGCCAAGAATTGAAAGAGATGAAATCAAAGTTCCATCAGGCCACCAGTTCGGAGCCAGACATCGATCGAGTCATTGAAGAAACTACGCGAACACCTTTCACTCCTCAAATCGCAAGCTTGAGAATTAGAGATTCTCGGAAGCTCAATCTTACAACGGATTGGAAGACCCAAAGAGTTATCTTGCAGCTTTCCTGATCGCCGCTGGACGAGTCGACTTAGATGAAACCGAAGAGGATGCGGGATACTGCAAACTCTTTTCTGAGAATCTATGTGGGCAAGCACTGATGTGGTTCACCCAATTGAAGCCATGATTAATTAGCAATTTCAACGAATTGTCAGCTGTGTTCCTGAAACAATACTCCATACTTATGGATAAAAGCAATTTGGACACCGACCTTTGGAATCTATCGCAAGGACCGAATGAGTCACTTCGAGCTTTCATTACAAAGTTCAAAGGTGTGCTTTCGAAGCTCCCAAGAGTGTCGCAACAGTCAGCTTTGTCCTCCCTTCAGAAAGGTTTGTGGTATGATTCAAGGTTTAAGGAAGATCTAATACTTCACAAACCGGACACAATCCAAGATGCGCTTTTCCGCGCTAACAACTGGATGGAAGTAAAAGATGTAAAAGAGAGCTTCACGAAAAGGAATAAGCAAGCGAAGCCATCGGTCACGTTCATTACAAAGAAATTTGAGCCTAGGGATAACGAAGGGCCTAAAAAATTCAGGGCACAACCTTTCAACAACAACGTCGGAAAGTAATTCCAAGGAAAAAGAATGTCGAACACTTGGGTCCGAGATGAAAGTTTGTACTGCGACATACATAGAGTGACTGGGCACTTGACCAAAGATTGCAGTGTCTTCAAAAGGCATCTCGCGGAGTTGTGGGCAAGCGGAGACCTTTCCATATTCAACATAGAAGATTTCATGGAAAGATATCATGAGGCAAGACACAATCCTGAAGCTCAAAACCCTACCGTAAAAAGGCCGAGGTCATCAAACAAGGAAGAACCAAGAAGTTCAAAGGGAAATGTCAATGTGATTCTTGGAACTTCCAAACTTTACCGATATTCGATCAGTGCTATCAAGAAGCATAGACATAATGTTTTGCTTAAAGCAAGCTTCAGCGAGGAAGTTGATTTTCAAGGCGCTTCAATATCATTCAAAGAGGAAGAAACCCGACACCTTGAAAGAACTCATGATGATGCTTTGGTCATTACTTTGGATGTTGCTAATTTTGAAGTTTCGAGAATTCTTGTTGATATAGGCAGTTCGTTGGATTTAATTTTCCTGAGTACTTTGGAAAGGATGGGGATTAGTTGAGCTGATGTGGTGGGACCCCCATCTCCTTTGGTGGCATTTACAAGTGAGTCAACCATGTCTCTCGGAACGATTAATCTACCTGTTCTTGCCAGGAAGGTGTCAAAAATCGTAGAATTTGTTGTCTTTGATAAACCAACAGCATATAACATCATCCTCGGGACTCCCTGGATTTATCTAATAAAGGCGGTCCCCTTTACATATCATCAAAGCATCAAGTTTCCAACCTCGAGCGGAGTGGAAACAATTCGAGGAGATCAGGAAGCTTTGCAAACGTGTTATCTAGCTAGCCACCGTTTGAAGATCCAATAGCAATTAACGAAGCCCACGAAGAAAGAAGTACTTCCAAGATTTCCTAGTGGGCAAAAGGTGGATGATTTCGTGATCGAAGTTGCGTTAGACGAAGACCAGCCAGACCGTAAAATTTGAATTGAGGCTACTTTGACCGGTGAACTAAAAGAAACTTTGATAGAATTTTTGAGGAAAAACAAGACCTTATTTGCGTGGTCAGCAGCAAATATGCCTGAGATAGATCCGAGCATAATTTGCCATGAGCTGAACGTGGATCTGAGCTTTAAGCCTGTAAAACAAAACAGGAGAAAACTCAGAGCAAAGCGAACAAAGGCAGTAAACGACGAAGTGGACAAAATTTTAAAGATAAGATCTATAAGAGAGGTGGAGTACTTGGAGTGGATGGCAAATACTGTTGTCCTCAAAAAGAAGAATGGAAAGGACGTCGTATGCATCGATTTCACAGACCTCAATAAAGCATGCCCAAAGGATAGCTTCCCGCTCCCGCTTCCCGCTCCAAAGATCGACTCGTGGAGTCTACTGCAAGAAATGAGTTGTTAACTTTCATGGATGTCTTCTCGGGTTATAATCAAATAATGATGAATCCCGAGGATCAGGAAAAAACGTCATTCATCACGAATAGAGGTATTTATTGTTAATAGGTAATGCCTTTTGGTTTAATAAATGCAGGAGCAACTTATCAACGATTGGTCAATAAGATGTTCCATAAGCATCTCGGGAAAACGATGGAAGTCTACATAAATGATATGTTTTTCAAGTTACTGAAAAAAGAAGACCACGTTAAGCACCTAGAAGAGTGTTTTGAAATTCTCAATCAATATCAAATGAAGCTAAACCCGGCGAAGTGTACTTTCGGAGTCCCGTCCGGAGAATTTCTTGGTTATATTGTGATTAAAAGAGGAATCAAAGCCAATCCGAACCAAATCAACGCGCGCCTTTCTAAATATGTTATCTCCAAAAAACTTTAAAGAAGTACAACGGTTGGCCGGTCGGATTGCAGCTTTGAACCGTTTTATCTCAAGATCAAAGGACAAATCGTTACCATATTATCAAATTCTAAAAGGAAACAAAGAGTTCCTTTGGGATTAGAAATGTGAAGAAACTTTTGGACAGCTAAAAGCATACCTAACCACTCCACCCATATTGTCCAAACTCAATGTGGATGAGAAGCTTTATTTGTATGTTTTGTTATCAAATCATGCAGTCAGTGAAGTCCTGATTCGGGAGGATCGTGGAGAACAAAAGCCGATTTATTACATAAGCAAGTCAATGACGGATCCAAAAACTCGGTATACAATGATGGAAAAACTTGCACTCGCGGTGGTGACTTCTGCTCGAAAGCTACGTCCGTACTTTCAATCCCACCCAATCGAAGTATAGACCAACCAGCCACTTCGAACAATACTTCACAACCCAAATCAGTCAGGACGATTAGCGACGTGGGCAGTAGAGCTCAGTGAGTATGATATAGAGTTTAAAAGCAGGGTGAGCATGAAGGCCCAAGTTTTGGCTGATTTCTTGACCAAGCTACCAATACTTGGTGCGCCAGAACAACCGGAGAATCAGACTTGGAAATTGCATGTAGACGGGTCTTCATCAAAGCAAGGATCCAAAGTGGGAATCAAGTTGGAGTGACCCACATCGGAAATTCTTGAACAGTCGTTCCGCTTACTATTTAGTGCTTCTAATAATGAGGCAGAAAATATGAAGCCTTAATTGCCAGACTTCGGTTGGCACAAGGAGTTGGAGTTGAAGAAGTGGTCGCTTATTGTGACTCGCAATTAGTAATTAACCAGTTCAATGGAGACTACGAAGCCAAAGACTCGAGAATGGAAGCATATCTTGAAGTAGTTAAAGATCTGTCTAAAGCTTCAAGAAATTTAAACTAGTTCAAATGCCTCGAGGAGAGGATACAACCGCGGATGCACTCGCCGCATTAGCATCATCTTTGGATCCTGAGTTAAATAGAATCATTCCAGTAGAATGCATCTCGGAGCGAAGCATTAAAGACGAAAAAGAAACTCTCGTCATTAGAAGATTTGAGCAGTGGCACGTGCCCGTGGTGAACCGGAAGTAGAGTTACCACCCGTCATACGGAGGAAGTCAAAAGGTTAGAACACATCTGAGAAAACATACCCGAGGAAAGCAGTAGCGAGGAGCCTATTATCCTAGTAGAGCACATAATTTCAGAAGAGATTTTAGAGACCGAGCCACTTATCGAAGAAGATATACTTGAACAAAATGAGCATCCCGAATCGGAGCCATGTATATTTCACGAAATCGACCAAAATTCTGCTAAAGATTGGGGAGCTGATTGGAGGGAGCCAATTAAGCATTACATTGTAACAGACGAATTCCCAAAAAACAAGTGCCAAACCAGGAAAATGAGAATTGTTAATGCGAAATTTTGTCTCTCCAAGAATGCATTATATTAGGTGAGGTGGCAGTGCACCCTTACTTTCTGTGTTTTTTTTGGACCCGAAGTCGAAATTGTCATGAGCGAAGTGCATGAAGGGCTGTATGGGAGATATTCGTCGGGAAGGGCTATGCCGTTCAAGATTAAAAGAATGGGATACCATTGGCCCACTATGATTATTGATTGTGTTAAGTTTGCCCAAAGATGTAAGCGTTGTCAACTTCATGCACCCTTAATCCATAAACCTTTGGAGTTGTTTTCTTCCATCTCCACTCCATACCCATTCATGAGGTGGTCGATGGACAGTATGAGACTATTGCATATGTGTACAATATCTTTTGGTCTTGACGGATTACTTCTCGAAATGGATTGAGGCAGAAGCATACATTAATATCAAGGATTCGGCGGTGAAAACTTTCATTCAGAAAAGAATCATATGTTGACATGGTGTCCCGTGCGAGATAGTCACTGATAACGGACCACAATTCATTTTGCACGAGTTCAAAGCTTTTTGTTCGGATTGGGGAATCAAAGTCATTTACTCTACTCTGCGGTATCCACAAGGAAATGGCCAAGCCAAAGCCGTAAACAAAACAATTCTGAGCAATCTTTAAAAACGCTTGAATCATTTGAAGGGAGGATGGTACGATGAGCTCCAACCCGTCTTGGAGCTTACCGCACAACTCCTAGGCGATCTATAGGGAAACTCCATTTTCTTTAGTATATGGCATGGAGGTGGTAGTACCGGCCGAACTCAATGTTCCCGGACTTCGCCGAACAGAAGCACCCTTGAACGAAGCAGAAAACTCAGCAATGCTTGACGATTCGCTGGATACTATCAACAAGAGGCGAGATCATGCTCTAATATGAATTCAAAACAATTAGCAAATAACAGCACGTTATTACAACACCAAGATCAAGAGCAGGCCTTTCTTTGTAGGAGATTACGTACTTAAACGTGTTTTTGACAATACAAAGGAAGAAGGAGCAGGCATGCTTGATATTAATTGGGAAGGACCTTACATTATTATCGAAGTGGTCCGGAATGGTGTTTATAAGTTAAAAAACTTGGAAGACAGGCTGGTCTAGCGTCCTTTGAATGTGGTCAATTTGAAGAAGTTTTATGTTTAAGTGACACGCATTTTTATTTTATGTTGTACATGAACTACGGTGTGGCTTGATCCCGCAATGGATACGTAGGCAGCTCGGAGACAAGTTAAGCTACTAATAAAATTTTGTTTTATTTTGTCATTGAAAAAGGAGTTCGACTGTGCGAACGAACAAGGCAAATAAAGTTCGAGTATGCGAACATACAAAACTTGGAAACAAAGAAACATTTATTCAGCAATAAGCAAATAAGGCATAGTTGCGTCACACACACACTTCAAATATGGAAATTCTTCTCGATGAGCAGAATACTTGAACTCCTTGTCCAGCGAGGTCAAGAATCAGCAAGATACAATTTAGGATGCATCCAAACTCGGAGATTCCAAGCACGATCCAATCCCCGGAATGAGATGCAAGGGTATGAAGATCCCTTGATATCTTAGTAACCCTGCGCTGCATTCGGTGAATCTTTTTCCGTAGCTTCCTCCTTTCAAGCGTAAGCTTTTGGTGTTGAACCGCAAGTCTCTTTATGAAGACCATCGCGATCTCTTGGTCTCTTTCATAGAGGTCCTTGATCATAGCACATGGAGCCTAGATTTGGAAACGGAAGAAGCCACGAGGTGGAGAGGGTCGTCTTCCCGGCACATTTGGGACATCTCCATCCGTTATTCCGACCCTGGAGAAATCAGGCATGGATTCCGAACATCGAAGGTTGAAATCCATATCTACAAAAAAAAAAGGAAAAGGTGAGGAATAAGGAAAAGTTAGAGTTATAATTTATAGGAACATCGCATCCCTTAGAGTCCGTAGTTTCCATCCTAGAACAGAGTGATTCACCGAAAGATTTATGCCTACCAGCTAGTCCTGCATTTAAGACGTATCTCTAAAAGAGTATTTCGAAATCAGGAAAATAGCAAAAGTTTCCAAAATTTAAAATGGACCGAAGCTCATAACGAGTTAAATATAAAATAAAAGCGAAATAAAATAAAAAGATGAGTTCGGGGACATTTATGGAAGAGGCTCAGGAACTGGCTCGTTCATCGCCGGTGCTGCATTCGAAGTGGATGCCTCGTTCTTGTCGTCCACTTTGGGTTCATTCTTGACGCGCTTTCAAAGGTTGTTGTCCTCTTCTTCATCATCCTCTTCGCTGTCAGACAGGACCACCTCGACCGGAGTATTCACAAGCCCCGAAACTTGACCTCAGGCGCAGAGGTACATCCGGAGCATAGTCGGGATCTTTGCGACAGAGTCGAAGTTCCTGCACTCCCATTGAAAGGGATCGCTTTCCAAAGCCCTCACCTTCCTCTCCACTCGAGCGATATGAGCCTCGAGTGTGTGCCTTTTGAGACCCAAGCGTTGCCTCTCATCGCACATACGGTGATGTTTGTCGACAACCTGGCATTGAAACAAACGAATATGACGAAAAAATAAGAAGTATGGTTGAGGAAAGAAAAACGGATACCGACCTTGTCCATGAAGTCATACGCCTCCTTCTTGTCTTTCGGAGGGAAGTAGAATGCGGCATGTGGAAAGAAGACGCCGGCCGGTTCGAAACCATCGCCGGACAAGAACAGCAGACTGCTTGGGTCGAGAGGGCAAACGGTGGATGCGCCTTCGTTTTCCATCTTCGTAGTATCTCTCAAGTAGATTTCAGAAATCATGTTTGGAGAGAGTTCATTGGCAGATAAGTACCTATTTATAATAGATTTAGGGTTTATCTTGGAACCAAAAATTTAATAATGATGGCGTGTCCGAATGGTTTAAACCATTTTTGGAAATTGAGAAAAAGCAATTATTGCCTCAAAGGCGTGTAGCTTTTCTTATTTCTCGAGGAACGAGAAGGGAAAGAGCAACCGTTGCATTAAAGGCAAAAGTCCATTAAATCATATATATGAAAGGAGGCTAACTCTCTCCTACAACTTGACACATTAACACATGAGAGCTTGCCACCTAGATTTCATAAAATAAATAATACATAATTAGTAATTAATTCAATATAACAACTAAAATAGGAGGATATAATTAATCAGAACTTGAATCATCACTCTTTTTACATTTTTTCTAATTCAATATATCCTCCTTAGTTTTGAGATCCACTTAAGTGGCTAAAGTGATCATAAAATCCAAACATGCTACACATAACCCTTAACTACAAAATATTATGAAAAAAACTAAATGAATATGCAGATTAAATATATCTAAGCTTTCGAGATTTATTCTAAGAAAACAAGTAACTTGAAAGATGTTTGAGGAACTATCCTTATAACTAATACGTAAGATATAAGACTATGAGAAGAACTTAACTAAACTTTCCAAGAACATCAAGTTGAATATGATTGAATTGAATATGCAGAGACATGGTTAATAAAAACATGTTATATTTTTAGTGTAAGAAATAAATTTTTTAAAATTTCACCGTCTCACAATCTAAACATATAACAAAAAAAACAAGGATTTATAAATTAAAAAAAAACTAAGAATCTAGAAGAAAAATAAAAAACAACTCAAGCACATTCTTTTTTCAGATGAACTAATATAGTTGGACTTTTCAAAAACAATTACAAATCATATTTATGTTTCAAACCCAATGCATTCAACTTTACTTTATATGAACAGACATTATATAAAATAATTTATAAATAGTAATACATAAACCCGCACGTAGTGCAGGTACTCATCTAGTACAAAATAAAACAGATAAGGCCCAAGCCCAACATAGCCATAAGGCCAAAAGCTCTAAAAAAACTAGTATTAAGCCGAGCTCGGTTTTCGCATTTAATGAGAAGGGTCTGATCAACCTAAAATCTCAGAACATAGCCACAAGGCCAAAAACTCTAAAAACAAAAAGCGGACTTTGCCAACCCGCATGCGATAAGTAAACAAAACCCTCTAGGGATCAAAATTTGAAAGGTTTAAAGGCCTCCTAAGGCAAATAACTTTTTCAAAATATAAAGCCCCCTTGGGCAAAATATATAGCCCTCTAGGGATCGCTGTTCACAAACGAGGGCTATTTGGGCTGAGTGGAGTTAGGTTCGACGGACATCACCGATGTGGCAGGTACATCGGGTGGAACAACTTCATTCGAGTTGCTCGGACCTAGAAGAAATATTCGAATTAATTAAAAAATACGGACACACTGGTAATAAATTTGTAAATAAAAGGACTTACAGGCCCAGTAGAGTCCGGATTCACCTTATGGAGGTGATGCAGTAAAGAATTCCTCAAAGTGTTGACGGTGGAAAGGCGTGGAGGCGAGAACTGAAAGACGATCTTTCTTGTCTTGTAAATTGTTGTTCAACTCGGATCTTTCTTACTCCTCGGAAAAGTCCTCTTCATGAAGCTGGTCTAACAAGAGTAAATTGCTCTCATACTCTTTGATGTCCAACTCAAGCTTAAACCGAGTCATCTTGGTTGGAATTAAAAGGATAGCCTTTGGATCAACTCCATCCCGTGACCTTTAACCTCCTTTCGGGCATTCGATGCCAACTTCGCCAACTCATTTTCTCTCAGTTTGGATCGAGCTTTGTACCCAGCATCGAGTTCGATGAATTAGTTGTTCATGGCGTCGGCAGCCGACTCAGATTGGAAAAGTCTATCTCGGACACCCGCAAGTTCAGTTTGAAGGTCATCATATCGACCATACTGCGCTTGCAGTTCGTCATTTGACTTCAAGAGTTTGGATTTGAAGTGGTCAACTTGTTCTTCCAGCTCGTGCTTGTCATTCATAGAGTCCGAAAAGGAGCGGTGATCAGCCTCGAGAGAGGAGAATTTGTTCCTCCACGAGTTGATCTCTTGTTCCCAGCTGAGTAGCAGCCCCTCGTAGTGCTCAACCATGTTATTGAATTTGCTGTTTGCCTGCAAGACGATATAATTGATTGTTATTAACGAAGTGAAAGAAAGGATAAGGGATTGCAGAAAATATTTACCCGGACTGTATGGTGGGCATGGAGCAAGTAGCGTTCGCGAATTGTCGGGCGCCATTTGTCAAAAGTTGGCAAAATCGCATCTTTGCGGGTTTTGAAACAGCGAAAGACATTGCCCTCTTTTTCCATTGCTAAAAAAAGTAGTAGGGTTACAACTTGAGAAATACAAACAAAGTTGTAACTAAAAAATAATAATAATTAACCAAACCTATAAGGGATTTGGTTTGAGGAACAAGCACGACCTTTGACCTCGGGGGAGTATCTCGATGCTCACCACCCTCCTTTTGAGGAACCGTATTGTGGTCCGTTTTCTCTCCACTCCATTGTGAAGAGGGGGACGTGGCGACAGGAGGAGGAGGACCCATTGTTCGAGAAGGAGGCGACAATCTGGGAGAACAGTCGGTCCTAGCCCTTGCTTTGTCCCTCCGCGGAGAAGAGTTACCACGAGATGGCCTGTCCCTTTTCTTACGAACCAGTTCCGCTAGCGGTTCACTACTTAACCCACTTCAGAAATTGGGTCGAGGAGAGTCGCGGCGAAGTGATCGGGACCTTCGAGGAGAACGACCTCCGCGGTGCTCACGGTGGAGGGTTGGCCTGAAAGCATAAGCAGATCTTGCTCCTTCGGCGCTACCATCATCGACAAGAAGGATCCAGGTGTAATCCTCCTTGTCAATGGCAGTCGCGAGGAACACGTTGTTCTCCTCGCAAGCCTCAGTCATTGGCTTGGACAGCACCTTGCGCCGAAAAGCAATGGCCCCGGTTGACATTCCTTGAGTCCAAGGAGTAGGTGGAAGATGATGAAGGTGTCAGGAGGACTCATCCTGAGTTTGCGGGTAGCCTCTATGAACCAATCGAGGGTTAAAGAATTCCAATGGATTTCCCCTTCGAAGACTATTTTAAAGAATTCGATGAATTCTTTAGTTGGAAGCGTCTGGGCAATGAAGGCTGCGAAGTGAAACAACAGATTCAGTTAGTAAAAGGGTAGATGACCAGAGAAAAACATGTATATCCTAACTTCTACCAGTCTTAGCTGATCACTTCGATGGAAGCACTTCGGAAAGGTTTCCAATCGAAGCTGGGATTTTCTTAATCATGAACCAAGGATGAAAAGTAGCCCGTCTTCTTCGACGAGCTTCTCACGCTAAGGCAATCGTTCAGTTCGGGAACACTGATTATGTATCCAACCCCCGCCGCGATAGTTATAATTCCCAGGATGGTTCAGAGAAGGTTGGGGGTTAATTGGGGTAGAGCAATCCCGAGAGCTTCCAGGTAACAAACTAAGGCTTCGGGATGAGGAAAGGTCAACCTGCAGCCGTTGAAATAGATCTCGTATACGCAGAAGTATCCGTGACGGTGGTCCTCTGGAGATTCCGTGAGATCGGGCATCATTGATTCTGCCATAATTTTAACTCATCTCACTAAATAAATAAATACTTGAGTGTGTGAATCTGACATCCACATTAGACAACCACCAAAGGTGGAGATGCAAGGTAGTTGGATCTTGTTAATAGATAGACATGGCCCTCAAAGTTTTTGTTCCCAAAAATCACAGCCTCTGCTATAATGTTTTACAATAGGCAGAACCAATATTGTAACAATATTGCCTTCCACTTTTATCTACAAAAGCTATCCTATTCCATTTTTTCAGTCTGAATAATACGATTTTTTCAATCACAGCCGCTGCTACAATGTTGATTCATCGATTTCTCCATAGTTGCCAATGTATGTAGTGCATCCATAACCAACAATATTGAAACCCTGCTTGTTCAGATATTTTTGCAGGTTTCTGCATCGCCTGCATGAATGTTACATGTGTCCATGCAAGCTCGAGATTACAACATTAACTATGTGAATTGTGCAACAGACAAGGGTGTAGCTCTTTCATAAGTATTTGTAACAACTCATGACCCTGGTGCAAGAATTGTTTTTACCCAAGGCTTAACCATAGGGTGAGATTGATAAGAGATATTCAACACATTACATAAATCGAGTTTAATTTGGTGGAAACTAACATGTAGGCCAAGTTCACATGCTTTTTGGCAACAAGAGAAGCACCAAGCATGAAACTGGGATTTGAGGTATTAGTGCAACTTGTGAGCGTAACAATCACCACACTGTCATAGTTAAGCTCTACAGGTTTTCCATTGAAAGAAATCTTTACTACTTTTTTCTTGCGCCTCCTTAGGTATAGCCAAACCCTATCAAGAATGTACACATCCAATCAAGAAAGTAGCACCCACCAAGTGCCTCCACAGCAAGTTTAAATCAAATATATGCTAAAAAAAAATACACCTCCATATACCAAGTATAATATCTTAACTTAAACCTAACTTTAGTGTCTAAACACGAGTGCCAGTCAGCTTTCATTTCCTTTAAAGGAACACTATCATGTGGCCTGTGAAAAGATAATAATATCTTTATAGTGGTCAATCAATCAAATAATATCAAAAGAAAAAAAAAACGATTTAAAAGAAAAATATATAAGTTTAGTTTATTATATAATGGCGGGAAACGACAATAATGGCGGTAGTGGCGGTTTCTATCGAGATTGGATGTACAAGAGATTTGATGAGGTGACGGGGAATTTGTCAGCCGAATATGTTGCAGGAGTTGAGAAATTCATGACATTCTCTAATAGTCACCCTATAGTACAGAGTAGTCGAGGTAAATTTCATTGTCCTTGTAGTGTATGCAATAATGAAAAACACATCATCTCGGGTAGAAGAGTTAGTAGTCATTTGTTTAGTCAAGGATTTATGTCTGATTATTATGTTTGGTATAAGCATGGAAAAGAACTGAATATGGATATACGAACGAGTTACACGAATAGGACGTATTTTAGTGAGAATTATGAAGAAGTGGGTAATGTCGTAGAAGATCCATATGTGGATATGGTGAACGATGCATTTAATTTTAACGTGGGGTTTGATGATAACTATCATCAGGATGGTAGTTATCAGAATGTGGAAGAAGCGGTCAGTAACCATTCAAATAAATTTTATGACTTGTTAGAAGGTGCAAATAATCCATTGTACGATAGTTATCGTGAAGGGCAGTCGCAGTTGTCCTTTGCATCTCGACTCATGCACAACAAGGCGGAGTATAATATGAGTGAAAAGTCGGTGGACTCTGTTTGCGAAATGTTTACAGATTTTTTACCAGACGGAAACCAGGCTACCACTTCACATTACCAGACCAAAAAGTTGATGCCCAATTTAGGACTTCCATATCATACGATTGATGTTTGTAAGAACAATTGTATGCTATTTTGGAAAGAAGACGAAAAGAAGATGAATGTCGATTTTGTGGCACACAAAGATGTAAGCCTAATGACAACCGTCGAAGAACCAAAGTACCATATAGTCGTATGTGGTATCTACCTATTGGGAACCGATTGAAGAGAATGTATCAGAGCCACAAGATTGCTGCGACAATGCGATGGGATGTTGAGCACCAATCGAAGGAGGGAGAAATGAATCATCCTTCAGATGCGGCAGAGTGGAGATATTTCCAAGAGTTACATTCCCGGTTTGCCGAAGAATCCCGAAACGTTTATCTTGGGTTGTGTACTTATGGGTTCAATCCATCTGGCATGTCGAGTAATCATTCGTTGTGGCCTATGATCCTGACTCCATATAATTTACCCCCTGGTATGTGCATGAATACAGTGTACTTATTTCTTAGAGTTCTGAATTCTGGACCAAATCATCCTCGAACTAGTCTTGATGTCTTCCTCCAACCTCTTATTGAGGAGCTAAAAGAGTTGTAGTCTACTGGAGTCGATGCGTACGATGTTTTATTGAGTCAGAAATTTAATCTAAAAGCAGTGCTACTGTGGACGATAAGCAACTTTTCGGCATATAGCATGTTATCAAGATGGACTACTCATGGTAAATTGTCTTGTCCAGTTTGCATGGAAAGTACAAAGTCTTTTTATCTACCCAATGGACGGAAGACATGCTAGTTTGATTGTCACCGTAGATTTTTTCCTCATGGTCATCCATCCCGTAGGAATAGAAAAGACTTTCTGAAGGGAAGAGAACCTTCTAGCGAGTATCCACTCGAGTCTTTGACAGAGGAGCAAGTTTATTACGAGCGGTTGGCTAGTGTAAATCCACCAAAAATGAAGGACGTTGGTGGGAACGATCATGAAAAGAAGATGCGAAGCTATGGGAAGGAACATAATTGGCATAAAGAAAACATCTTGTGAGAGTTGTCTTACTGGAAGGACCTCAATCTTGGACACAATATTGATGTGATGCATATAGAGAAGAACTTTCTAGATAACATCATGAACACTCTCATGAGTGTTAAGGGTAAATCAAAAGACAATATCATGTCAAGATTGGATATTGAAAATTTTTGTTCTTGGCCAGACTTACATATTGATAGTAAGGGTAAAGCTCCAATTCCAGCGTATACATTGACAGAAGAAGCCAAAAAGATTTTATTTCAATGTGTGAAATATGAGGTTAAATTTTCAGATGGTTATTCTTCAGAATTGGCTAGTTGTGTAGATCTGGAGAATGAAAAATTTTCAGGCATGAAGAGTCATGATTGTCATGTTTTTATGGAGCGACTACTTCCATTTATCTTTGCTGAACTCCTTGACCGCAATGTCCACCTTGCATTATCAGGTACAATACTTACTATTTTATTTGCCAAACTTTTTTTATCTAATCATTTAACTTGAACATATATTTTAGGAATTGAAGCATTTTTCCGGGACTTATGTTCGAGAACTTTAAAGAAAAGTCGCGTTCAAATTCTCAAAGAAAAAATAGTTTTAATCATCTGTACGTTGAGAAAGATTTTTCCACCATCATTTTTGATGTTATGTAATACCTACCTATCCAGCTCCCATACGAAGCTGAAATGGGTGGCCCTGTCCAATATAAGTGGATGTACCCATTTGAGAGGTTTTCAAAAAGTTGAAAGGAAAAGCAAAGAACAAAAGATATGCGACATGATCAATTGTTGAGTCATATACCAATGACGAGATTGCTTATTTTTTAGAGCACTACTTTGCCGATCATATACAAACAAAATCAAGGTAAATATATTTATTTATTTAACCCTACTTCCTATACTTCAGAATTAATTCAATTACATGGATCAGGTTAACAAGATTTGATGAAGTTGAAGTTCCTATATATCATGTCCCTGGAGTACCTAACATATTTGTGCACGTCGACCGTCCAAGTGGTGAAATGTAGAATGACTTCCAGAGAAAGATTACCAAAGTGCACATGCATATGTTTTGAGAAATTGTGACTATTTTAAACAACTTGAGAGATATTTTTAGAGTCTCTTTAATTTAAAATTCCACTAAGATAACTTTGATTTATTTTTCTTCGTTTATAAATATAGTATGTTCGAGGATTTTCTTTCTGCAAAATATCCATGCTTGCTCACAGTCACCCTTCGTCTCAAGGCAACAACTTCCAAGAGGAAGCTCATGCAACGTTGCCGGAGCTACAAGAGGACTCGGCGGTGGCTCTGAATACGATACGTTCAGTGCCTGGCTGGGAAATGTGGACATGTGTATTGTCTCCCATTCCCCGGTCAAAAACTGAATGCTATGTTCTCTTCCTCTACTTTGTTCTCGTGCTCTGCCTCTGTAGATAAAGTCGTGTTCTGTTGTGAATCATTGTCTGTTGTGAATCATTGTCTGTTGTGGAACATGCTCTATTGAAAATGATGCTCTATTGTGTAACATAGTTGACTTGTGAATCGTGTTCTGTTGTGAATCATGTTCTCTTGTGAATCGTGTTTTGTTGTATATCATGCTCTATTGTGGAACATAGTTGACTATTGTGCTTAGCATGTTTTCAGAATGATCTTGTTCAGTTCTATACTCGTGTGTGTTCTTGTTCAGTTCTATAATGTGTGTGCTCTTGTTCAGTTCTATAGTTTGTTCTGTTCTGAATAGTATTCTATTGTGAATCATGCTCTATTGTAGAACATAGTTGACTGTGTGCTTAGCATGTTTTCAGAATGATCTTGTTCAGTTCTATACTCGTGTGTGCTCTTGTTCAGTTCTATACATTGTGTGCTCTTGTTCAGTTCTATAGTCTGTTTTGTTGTGAATCGTGTTCTATTGTGAATCATGCTCTATTGTGGAACATAGTTGACTGTGTGCTTAACATGTTTCCGGCTTAAGACATTTAGGATCTGCCTCAGTTCTATACTCGTGTGTGCTCTTGTTCAGTTCTATAGTCACGTTGCTCTTGTTCAGTTCTATATTGTGTGTGCTCTTGTTCAGTTCTATAGTCTGTTCTCTTGTGAATCTTGTTCTGTTGTGAATCATGCTCGATTGTGGAACATAGTTGACTGTTGTGTTTAGATAAGTTAACTGTTCTCTTAGCAGTTCTATACTCTCTTATCTGTTGATGAGTTTTACTTTTGTAACATGTTTACTTTTTTCATTGTTGCATGTGTTTGGAGGTTTACTCGCGACAGAGGATCTAAATTGGTTAGAAAGATCACAAGGATTTTTACACAAAAATTCGATGCTCCCTTCTATATCTGGTCATGTGTACCATTGGATAAAAGAGAAAGATTATTTTTAGAGTTTGCGGTAAGCTGATTTAATTATCTCCAACTTTCTTTACACTTTACAGTTTAACTCCATGAATTTCCATGCGAATAGGTCTCTGTTGACGTTCATGACCGTTCACATTTTGGGATAAATGCCAAATACAATACCTGTGATGAGCTGCAGAATACCCATTATGTATATCCTTGATGAGGCTTGAATTTCTGTCACTCAGAAATACCAATTCTGGAGTATCGGGTACATCACTTAGCAGCTTCTCGAAGAACAATCTCCAACTAGCATCATTCTCATTGTCGAGTATGCCAACCGCTATGATATAATGATGACGATTTGGATCTTGAGCTAAGGCAAATACTAGAACACCACCATATCCGTTCTTAAAATGTGTTGTATCCACAATTATCACTTTCCTCATCACTTGAAAGCCTTCAATGCTAGCTCTCAAAGCTATGAAAAGAAACAGAAATTTATCGCTCTCATCCAATTTCAGATATGTTATTCTACTTTCATTTACCTTCTTTAACATGTACAAATAACAATTGATATCTTTGTAGCAATCTTCCGCGGTACCTTTTAAATCACAAATAGTTTGTCTTTTCCTTCTCAATATGGTGGAGTATGATAACCTTAGGAACTGGATCAGGTTAGAGATCTAGAGAAAAGAGAATTGCAAAAATATTTTCATTAAATACTAAGACTGAACACATTAAATATAGATGTGAAAATTAAAAATATACATGAAGTCGAAAAGAAGATAAGAGGATGTGGTTTAAAAATATGTCCCACTTTTAAAACCTTGTCATGAGTTTTAGCAAGATTAGTTGTTTGTATATAAATTTTTTTGTTTTGCTAGATTTCAAACAACATAAACATGATATCAATTGTGTAATCCAAAATCTGTAAATACATCTAACTAGACTTATATTATAATATAACAACACTCAAAAATTAGCAAAAGTAAAACTAATACATTAAAGAAAAAAAAACAAGAGATATGTTAGAGCATACCAACATAAAGAATTATCTTTAGCAGAACGAATAGATTTATTTGGAGTTGACATAATCACATTCACATTTCATGATTTGGAGTAAACTTGTGTTGCATCTCTTTCTATTCTTAATTATCTTCTTCTAATACAGATCTATTGAAATTGACGAGAGATCATAACATTAACATTGTTAATTTTCTTCTTTTTCATTAGGCAAAGTACTTCAATTCCTTTTTTTTATTTTCTTCAAACATCATTTTTATTAATTTATAAAAAATTAACTGTTCGCTAGGGAGAACCATTCAGGAACCGACGTGTTTACATGGGAGAAAAGAATATTTCTAATCCAACTTGTTTGGCTAAAATGTTTGCTCGATTAGTAAAACTTCGAGGAAGAAATCTAATACTAAACGAAGAAAAAATAATAATGAGAGACCGAAAAAAGCCATTTCCGAAGCAAAGATTTGCCATTCTTCTTGGTTGTTGAGCAGAGATATCAAATCGGAGCAATCAGATGCAAATGCTCCAGAAGTCTCGGCAATTGATATCATGCACTCCATAGCGCAAAGTAGAGAGTCAACTTCCGCATGAAGTGATCATAGACTTCTTCTCGTACTTTTGAGGCCAAGATGAAGAGGAATATATTGCTAAACTAAAACCCATCTATGTCCACTCAGGTTATCATCCAAAAGCCAAGAAGAATCAATTTGACATCCTAAAATAGTATTTGAATCTCTAATTACCTATATCGTAACAATAATTTAAATGAAAAGACTAAAAAAAAAAATTAGGATTATGTTTATGTTGTTTATTAGTTATACCTAAATGACGAAGGTATCTAAAATTTAACTAAATCAATATGATATATTTGATTTCAAACTATGAATATTCACGATGTTGCGTCTCAAAGTCAACAAAAAATAAATTAAAAAATCAATGAAATACGAAATCTATAATAACAGTTATATGAATAATTTCATATTATAAATCATTTTTTGTAATCATGATTGATAAATAATTACATCAACTTTAAATATCTCATTTCATAGTAGAAGTTAGTAAAAGTAAAACGATAATTAATTTTAGTAGGATATGGTTGATAAAACTATTAAATATAGTCGTTTTCCGGTTCTTTTTTTTTTTTTTGATGAATAACAT
>Ga0041059_1001349_pt1 | contig 19526 bp, 13 predicted proteins | sample AraColnosormetaG_FD_56232 | JGI IMG/M metagenome (GOLD analysis project Ga0041059, IMG submission 56232) | Arabidopsis roots microbial communities from North Carolina, USA - Col MF nosort | ecosystem: Host-associated > Plants > Roots > Unclassified | place: USA: North Carolina | collected...
TTTTTTTTTTGTTTGACATTGGCCTAAAGGTTTGGCATACTTAGTTACTAACACCAAATATAATAAACCATTCCTTAATATGATTGTGTATGTGTCATAGGAAGAAGGGTGGGTGGTTTGTAGAGCGTTCAAGAAAAAGCCAATGACCGGGCAAGCCAAGAACACAGAAACTTGGAGCTCAAGTTACTTTTACGACGAATTACCGAGTGGAGTACGCTCAGTTACGGAGCCTCTTAACTACGTATCTAAGCAGAAACAAAACGTTTTTGCACAAGATTTAATGTTCAAGCAAGAACTAGAAGGATCAGATATCGGTTTAAACTTCATCCACTGCGATCAATTCATTCAACTTCCGCAGCTTGAAAGCCCTTCACTCCCTCTTACCAAAAGACCAGTGAGCTTGACGTCAATTACATCATTGGAGAAGAATAAAAATATCTACAAAAGACATTTAATAGAAGAGGATGTGAGCTTCAATGCGCTAATAAGTAGTGGAAATAAAGATAAGAAGAAGAAGAAAACATCAGTGATGACGACGGATTGGAGAGCACTCGATAAATTTGTTGCTTCTCAACTTATGAGCCAAGAAGATGGAGTTTCGGGTTTTGGAGGTCATCATGAAGAAGATAACAATAAAATCGGTCATTACAATAACGAAGAGAGCAATAACAAGGGATCAGTAGAGACTGCTTCTTCCACGTTATTGAGTGATAGAGAAGAAGAGAACAGATTCATCAGTGGATTATTGTGTTCCAACTTGGACTATGACTTATATAGGGATTTACATGTTTGATAAAAGATAACACTATAATATGGTGCGTAACGTTTGCTATATAGGTACGTAGAATTTATTGATACAGTATAACATATATAAAGATGTGTGAAAGATTTGTTTTCTTCTACTATATATACTTTTTCGTGAAAAAAGAATAATGTATATATGGCTGTGAGTGAGTGAAGATATATGCTATTTACTTTTGTGTTTGATGTAACGAATTATAGTTTAGGGTTTTGGTTTAAGTACGAGGAGTCGGACATAAAACTTAATTCTACCTAGTGCAGAGTTCACGTATATATCTAAATTAAGTTACACAAACTTTTTTTGTTTGATTTGTACTTAACATTACATGAATTATTTATAGCTTATGTGTGGTCTAATTTATATACAAAATCAAAGTAAAAGTAAACAGCCTGAATTGATTTCGTGAGAGGGTTAGCGATTGTTAATTAACGGTTAATTAGAGTAAAGAAATAAAAATAAGATTGGCCCAAAGTGGGCCTATGAGTTGTCGAGCGTGCGGTGTACAAGATGGGAGTCCGATGGGCATGCTTTGTCGTAGTTTCAAGAGCCCCTAACCCGTTTCTTCCTTTTTTTTTTTTCTTCATTCTTATAATAATTATTCCTTATCTCAAATCATTTTGTTTTCGTATTTTTATTCTTATTTGTTCTGTTATACAATGTAAATGAATAAAAGATTCACTGAAATTAAGCAAATTCATTTTCATTTTTTTATTTTATTTCTATCAAAACAAAAGTTTCTAAAAACATGTAATACTAAAAACAAATGTCAAAACTTTTCTGAACTCCGAAATATTTTTGTGTCATCTGTGAATAGAGTTTTTTTCTCAAATCAGAAGTATTTCTGTCCAAATAATTAAAAATGTTAGGTTTTCATGACTAATAAAGTCTTAAGAAATTGGCGCAATAAGAAAATCATGCTAACGTAGTAACGTGTGAGCATCTAATTGAATCGACATCCGTACCATTGATCTTCTACTATTAGAGACACTAAAGTACTTCAAAAATTGAATGTATTGATATATAGTTATTGATAGATTTGTGTTGAAAAGAGATGGCAAAATCTTGGCAATGGAGATTTTACTTGATGGTAGCTTTTAAAGGGGAGGGATGTGATTGAAGGAAAGACAAGGCTTGTGATTTGTCCATTTCATACTTAAGGTGGGCCAACTAAACCACTCTCATGTATTTTATGCAATTCTCTCTTTTCTATCGTCTATCTTTTTCCTATGTATAACGAATCTAAAACATTGTATCAAGAATGCAAATGATTCAAGAAAAACAATTTTGTTTAATTTCTAATTTAATAAATATTTAAACTAAAATTCTTGAACAAGCGTAAAAAATATTTATCAAAATTTGTTCGTGGACAATTGATAGTTTGATTCATTAGTTGTTTAAGAACTTCTAGTGATAACATTTCATAAAAATAATTATAAATGTTTCTCAAAAACAAGTGTAAAAAAGCACAGTACTTTTTGTTAATTTATCGTAATAACCATTGGAGAGGCTCCACATAAGTAAAAAGTAGATAGTAAGTAAGATTATAATTAGGAACAATTACGCACTTTTAATCAAACTAATGATGGGTTATATATAGACATGTTTGTATGTGTGTTATATGGTCTCATTGGTTTGTATATACATGCGACTATTTTAGGATATGTGTTAGACCCACTGACCACTTCTAGTCTACTCTCTCTTTCGGGGAAAATAATAATATGAAGTTAAAGTTATCTCAGAATCTTGACCAATGGGTGTCTTCCAAAATATTAGTCAAAAAGCTTCTTCTTTTTTTTTTTCTCTCACGAGACTGTAATGTGAATTTGACAAAAAAGGGAATCGCTGAAAGGCTTTTCTTTTGTGTGGGCAAGAGAGTGAAATTCGATGATGTCAAATGTAATGAATGATGTTTGGAGCATGAAAGACGACCATTTTTGTGGAGTTCTTCTACTGTGGGATGATTTGAATAGCCATTTAAATGTGAGATTACTCAAATACATACTTGGTTATATTAGACATTAGGATCCATGAAACAACATTTGATATCTTAACCCGTTGGAAGAATTTTAGCTAACTAAGAAACTCATGGATTAGTCCCGGTCCAGTAACAAATTTCACTATACATAAACATGTAATTTAATGAAGACAAAAAAAAGTTATTTAACAAAAATTTTAGAAAATCCATAAACCATAAAGAATACAACACCTAGCCACAGAAACCTCAAAACATTGGACAAATACCCAGCAGCAATGCTCAATATGCTCTCTCCAACGGACATATCTCTTCTTGATGAAGCTCCTTTACAGTTCCTTTCAACAACGACATGGTTTGGTTCCTCGTACACCAAACTTAAACCACAATTCACAATTTCACCTGCTCCATCTATCACTTCAAATTCGATTGAAGCCTCCGTAGGAACACATTTATCATGTTCTTTCAACTTCAACGACCCTTCTAGATGTTTTGTTATGTGTGAGCTACTAGTGTAACCGATAAACACATGATCTGAATCAATCTTGCGAGACTCGATCCAACTTCCACCAAGAGTGCAACTGAAACGTATACATGTCCCAAGTTCATTTTTGAACTCACAAGTGCACTCTATTGAGAAACGGTTGATTTCATCTTGAGTGTCAGGGAATGTGACAACAGCACATAGAGCTATTGTTGAAAGCCTGTTGTCACACCAATGTGGCGGCAACTTCAGCCTTAATGCGGATCCAAATGTTTGATAGTTGAACCATGAAGGTACATCACTTCCTGGAAAGCAAGCGATGAACAAAGCTTCTGAAACACCCCCCTGCAAAAAATGACACAAAAACAGAAAATTATCATAAACTGCTATAGAGATTCAAGTAGATAGAGTAAGAAATGAGACAGACCTCTTTGTAGCATCTACGTGCATCTAGCTGGCTTTTCCTTTGAGCATACGATGTGATGCTATTCTTTGCAACTTGTTCCAGATTGTTGCAGTTGGTGAAAATGAATTTAGACTGAACCTGCTCCATAAGCTTAAGAAGGGCCATGGGCGACGCAACTGTTTTCAGTTTTTCGCAGCCATGTGCATCTAAGATCTCTAGATTTGGTGGAAGCAATGGAATTGATGTGAGATTCTTGCAGTATTTCAGGTCTAACCATTTCAGATGATAGAGTTGATTGATGTCGATTTGCAGATTGCTGATCATATTGTTCCTGCTTAAGCATAGACGTCGCAATGAGGATAGGCCATTAATACCACGTCTTAATTCGGGTAGATCTTCCACTCTAGAGCTATTGAACCGCAATAACTTTGGCATTTCTTTAAGTGCTGTCCCGTCAAGCAATAATATCTGCAAGCATTTCATGGTTTCAATAGGAACTGAAAAAGTCTTGAGCTTTGAACAACCAGATAGCACCAGTTCTTGCAGAGCTTTCAGCTTCCCTAGGAATTCTGGAACTGCACCTAACATTTTGCAGTCTTTCAAGTTCAATACAATCAGTTTCTGGAGCTTCACCATGTCGGTAGGAAGTTTGCCAATTGCAGTTCCATCTAAGTGTAGAGTTTCTAGGTTATCTGAAATCACCTGGAATTTCTGAATGCTTGAGCAATTGGTGAGGATGAGAGTTTTCAAAGAGATCAGATTCATACGCGGAAGAACCCGGAGACTCGTGCATCCTCTCATGTTGAGGAAAATAAGGCTTTTCATGCGTTTCATCTCACGAGGCAACTCCTCCAAACTCGTGCACCCTTCAAGATTTAGTCTTTGGAGACTCTCAGCATTTAGCAACCCTGACAGATTGCATAACTTTCTTGAGTGGCTAAGATCAACCCACTTTAACTTCTGTGTATCCTGCAATGAACAGTAAGAAAAATTAAGCAACACTAATCAAGTAAGCTAAAAATCATAACGGTGAAATTATAAAACAAAGACACACGTACCTTAGCCCCCTCCCAGAGCTCTTCAATCTCGCTGTAAGGCAGGTTAAAGTCGGTAAGATTCTTGGGGTTGAAGTCTTTTGGAAGTTTCATCAACGGGAATTTTAGCCAATAGAGGTAACGTATCTCATCCAACGGAAACTCAAGTCCCTCCGGAAAGTTTAGTTTGCTATCAGCTTCACATTCTCGATCACAACGAGAACTATAGAATTTGAGGTATCTAAGATTGCGCATCTTGATGAAGGTACTTCTGTCCAAAGGAAGTTTCTTCTTCAGTTCAGACATGTCAAGAAAAATACCTCTCACGGCTCCCTGGTTAACCAATTAAAGACAAGAAATCAGCAAGTAGAAGTCGAGTGCTGAGTGAGCTTCTAATTATCATGAAAAGAGAACTTCAAATTTTGCTACAGTCGCTATCAAACAGTTCTACGGTTTATCTTACCACTCTATTCTTCAGCGCACCTACAACGGCTTTATGGTTCCACAGCCTACGCGACCCTTGTGAACCAAGTTCCTTACCAAATGTATACAGTAAATCATGCATCTCCACTCGTCCGCCAGAAATGTTTATCAAGAATTTGCTGGCAAGATCCTTTATTTCACTCACAGTATCAATGGCTTCAGTGTCACAAGATTCCACTAAACACCTCACGTAATACTCATCCCCTGATCTAAAGAAACATGCGACATCAAGAAAGACATCTTTGTGAGACAAACCTAGTTCATCATAGCTTACCCGCAAGACATCTTGTATTGTCTTATTGGGACTTTGCATCAGCTTGCTAAGTTTCTCTTCCCAGTGAGTCTTGTCTTTTCCATTTAGCTCCTTACCCAATATCTTGAGAGCTAATGGGTTGCCTTTAGCATAATCCGCAAACAATCTAGACAGATTCATGAAAGTTCTCACTGGAGGACAAAGCTTACCACTAAAGGCAAAATAGCTAAAGTACTCAAAGCTGTCTCTACCAGTCAATCTCAGGACCTCATATGTATCATCAACCATCCCCTCGATCACCGACCTGTCGCTAGTTGTGATAAAGATTCTACTACCTCTCTTAATCCAGTCTGATTCCCCGAGAAGAACCTCTATCTGTTTCTTGTCGCTCACATTATCAAGAACAACAAGAGATTTCTTACTCAGTAGGAGTGCCTTCAAGGATTCAGGTGAAAAGTCAGCGACTTCTTGGTTCACGTTATCATCCTTCAACAACTCTTCAATGAAAATGCTCCGATCCATCATGCAGTCTTTCCACATCTTACGGACATCATGAAGAAAAACACAGCGTAGGAAATCGTGTTGCCACTTTTCATAAAGCATACTAGTCAGAGTGGTCTTACCAATACCAGGCATCCCAACAACACCAATGGTAAGAGTATCCTTGCACTCAAAATCCAACTTCTCTTCCAATTGCTTAAGTCGTGTTTCAATGCCAAACAGAGGAGGAGGCGAGTCAGGAGCAGCTTCAGGTACTTGTTCTCCTGTTGGAAAAGGATCATCAATGGGGATTTCCCTTTCTAGATCAGGCATAACATCAGATGATAGCACCTTTATGACTTCCCCTACAATTTGATTGATGGATTCGCCTTCATCGCTACAAGACAAGTGAAAAGAATCAATCACATAAACCATAAGATCCCTAATAGGCAAACAAAGTAATGTCCTTTGACAATTCAAGGATAAAGTTACCTCATTTCGCTCAACGTAAAGCCAAGCTTTTTAGGAACATCCTTTAAAGCTTGTTTCCACTTATCGAGCTTTTCACCATTACAAGTCTTAGCCAATTTCCAGAACGTGTAACCAAAAGCGCCCTTTAGGTTTTTGACATCGTCTGTGTCCACCATGTAGAAGATGGGAATAACGACAAGTGTGCCTAAGTCAACACAATCCTTAATCTTCACAAGCTCGTCCAAGCACCAATACGACTCCGTATACATGCTAGAGAAAATGGCGAGCGCGATCCTCGACTCCTGGATTCTCGAGAAAAGGTTACTGAGATCTCTACCTTTGGTTTCGTTTCTGTCGATAAAGACGTTGATTCCATCCCTCCTCAAGGCTTTCTCCAGATGGCTGACGAAACCGTTCCGCAGTTGTTTCCCTCGGAAATTGAGGAAGACTTGATGCTGCGGCGGAGATAATTGAACGGATGAAGAAGAAGAAGAAGAATAATCCACCATGATCGATGATGTCTCGCGTTGAAATCGAAAGCATGGAACTAGGACTCTGGTTTTTCAAGAGGCAAGTGTGGAAGAGAGAAGAAGACCATTGACTAAAACACTAAAGCAAACAGCGACTTGGATTGATAGTTTAATGACTTCTCGTGACCGTTACCTAATAAAAAAATATATTAAATTCCCAATACGAAAAATACATATATTTTATTTGTAACCAATGGTGCTAATGGAGTCAATAATGGTGGTCTTCTTCTTTGTGCAGACGAAGGTCTTTTTTCTCTTTTGCAATCGTACTCTAAATGGATTATTCCTCTGCTTCCCTCCTTAGGATCTGTGCGGCTGCAATCACGATTTTGGGTACGGTTTCATTTCTGATTTATGAAAAATTCATCAGATCCAATCCGCAGAAGAAGAAGAAGATAACGGCTTCGTCTCGCAATTGGGAACACAATGTGTTCTCGAGCTTCAGCTCTGTAGATGTACCCAAATCCTTTCTCAGTAGGATTAGGAAAGAGTTAAGAAGAAAGGGTTTCGAGCCACTAATCGATAATGAAACCGAGAGGTGCGTGTCGATCGGACCTGAGCTCAGAAACGCGATTAGTGTCTCGAGAATCGTGATTGTCGTGCTCTCAAGGAACTACGCTCTCTCTCCGTGGTGTCTCGACGAGTTGGTGGAGATAATGAAGTGCAAAGAAGAGTTGGGTCAAAGAGTGGTGACTATTTTCTATAATTTGGATCCAATTGATGTATTGAAGCAGACTGGAGATTTTGGGGATAATTTCAGAAAAACACGAAAGGGTAAAACAGATGAAGACATTTGGAAATGCACTAGAGCTTTGGCGGAATTGCCTAGAGTCTATAAACTTACCAGCCGCTTGTTAGTCTTCTTAATCTTTCTTAACACATGAAAGTAATTCACAGTTTTTTAATATGTGTTTGATGACTATGTTTAGGTCCATAAAGATTGATGATACGGCTATGAACAAGCACAGAGAAGAATGTGAGAGAAAAAACAAAGAGGACATTGATAGATGGATTAAAGCTTTGGAGCAAGTGGCCACAATCGATGGTTACCGTTCACGCGACTGGTCAGTTTTTCATTACCACTTGCCTCTTCTTAATGCATCAAACAATTTTTTGTTTTTAAGTTATTCATGACTATTTATTTACTATATGTTTAGGGATGATGAAAAGGCTATGGTCAAAAAAATAGCTAATGATATTTCTAGTATAATGAATAATTCCACTCAATCAAGTGCTTCCCAAGGCTTAGTTGGGATGGAAGCTCATATGGAAAAGATGAAAGAGCTGCTAGGTCTGGACTCAAATAAAGTCAGATTGATAGGTATATGTGGTCTTCCTGGGAGTGGTAAAACCACCATCGCTAAACGTTTATACCAACAACTCCTTCCTCAATTCGAATTGAGTACTATCATTATTGATATCAAAGGATGCTATCCAAGAACTTGCTACAATGAGGACGACAGGAAACTGCAGTTACAAAGCCATTTACTGTCTCAACTATTAAATCACAAGTTTACTGGTGAGATTCTTCAATTGGAAGCTGCACATGAAATGTTGAAAGACAAGAAAGTGGTACTTGTTCTTGATGATGTGGACAGCATAGGACAATTAGATGCCTTGGCAAACGAAGCTCGGTGGTTTGGTCCTGGAAGTCGGATTATCATCACAACACAAGATCAAAGACTTTTAGAGGAACAAGGGATCCAATATATATACAACGTGGATTTTCCGCCACCTAATGGATTACTTCCCACTGTCTACATATACTGCGAAGATACACTACAATACTCCTTCGCCAGCCACCTCTCCATGGATTTTCGCCGGAAAGGAATTTCTGCATTTGTAAATTACAGTGAGACTCTGGATGTGATTGAGAGAGTTAGCGCTTCCGTGCTGGTTTTCTCAAAGAGCTGCGTCTCCTCCACCTCATGCCTGGACATGCTCGTGAGGGTCTTTCAGTGTCGGAGGAAAACCGGCCAGCTGGTGGTTCCTGTGTATTATGGCATTAGTTCATCAGATGTGGTGGTGCAGGAGCACAAGTCAGTGGACCGGATAAGAGAATGGAGTAGCGCACTCCAAGAACTGAGAGAATTACCAGGCCACCACAATAGGTAACTGTGGATTGATTAATATGTCGTTTGCACTTTGAGAAGATTAAAAGTCTCTACTTCAAAATGTTTTCCACCTATCAAATCTAACACCACAAAGAAATATTATACAAATCTAACACCACAAAGAAATATTATACAAATCAAAGGTTTTATATGGAACTAATAATGTTATTATGATAGATTGACAAAATGTGAGGCAGTTTATCCAAAACATTTTTTGTTCTTCAATATTCATTAGTGTTTTCCGCAACAATTCACTCTGTGATTTTTAAATCAATGCAAACAGGGAGGAATGCAGTGAGAGCGAACTTGTGGAAGAGATTGTCAAAGATGTGCATGAGAAACTCTTTCCCACGGAACAAATCGGAATCAACTCGAGGCTGCTGGAGATGGAACATTTGCTTTGCAAGCAACCATGGGGTGTCCGTCGCATAGGAATTTGGGGTATGCCCGGCATAGGCAAAACTACACTTGCTAAAGCATTTTTTGACCAAATCTCTGGTGGCTATGAAGCTTCTTGTTTCATCAAACACTTTGACAAGGCTTTTAGTGGGAAGGGGCTTCACCGTTTGCTGGAGGAACATTTTGGGAAAATTTTGAAGGAATTGCCTCGTGTATGCAGTAGCATTACGAGACCTAGCCTCCCCAGGGACAAATTAAGCAAGAAGAGAACTCTTGTTGTTCTTGATGATGTGCACAATCCTTTGGTTGCCGAGTCTTTTCTCGAAGGGTTTCATTGGTTCGGCCCGGGAAGCCTAATCATCATAACGTCCAGAGATAAACAAGTGTTCCGCCTTTGTCAGATCAATCATGTGTATGAGGTTCAGAGCTTTAATGAGAATGAGGCTCTGCAGCTGTTCTCTCAGTGTGCTTTTAGAAGAGATATAAATGAACAAAATCTGCTGGAACTATCACTGAAAGTGATTGACTATGCTAGTGGAAATCCATTAGCTCTCAGCTTTTACTGCAGAGTGCTTAAGGGAAAGGAACTTTCAGAAATGGAGACTACATTCTTCAAACTCAAACAACGAACTCCATATAAGATTTTTGATTTGTTCAAGAGCAGCTACGAAACACTTGATGACAACGAGAAGAACATTTTTCTGGACATTGCTTGTTTCTTCAGTGGAGAAAATGTTGACTATGTGATGCGACTACTTGAGGGGTGTGGTTTTTTTCCACATGTTGGGATTGATGTTCTTGTGGAGAACTGTCTGGTGACTATTTCAGAAAACAGAGTGAAAATGCATAGAATAATCCAAGACTTTGGCCGAGAAATAATCGATGGAGAAACAGTACAGATCGAGAGGCGTCGCAGACTGTCAGATCCTTGGAGCATCAAATTCCTTCTTGAAGATGACGAACTCGAAGCAAATGAAGATCCCAAAGCAACATATACTCGTACTCTGGTCTGGCATATTCTATCATTTTTATACAAAACTTAATTACTTTTGGAGATGAACCAACTTCTTGATCTATCTCCTTCCCTTATATTTCAGGGCACTGAAGATATCGAAGGCATACTTCTGGACACATCGAACTTAACATTTGATGTGAAGCCTGGTGCCTTTGAGAATATGCTAAGCCTTAGATTCCTGAAGATTTATTGTTCCAGTTATGAAAACCATTATAGCCTCCGCCTTCCGAAAGGACTTAAGTTTCTGCCTGATGAGCTAAGACTCCTCCACTGGGAGAACTATCCTTTGCAATCCTTGCCACAAGACTTTGATCCATGCCACCTTGTTGAACTCAATCTCTCTTACAGTCAGCTTCAGAAACTTTGGGCAGGAACCAAGGTAAGCAAACTCCTATCCGCCGTCTTATAGCTTTTTTTTCAAATTTTTGTTATTTCTTCTCCAATATGATTTTCTGTTCAGAGCCTCGAGATGCTGAAGGTGGTCAAGCTTTGTCATTCCCAACAGCTTACTGCGATTGACGATATTTTAAAAGCTCAAAATATCGAGCTAATTGATCTCCAAGGCTGTAGAAAATTGCAGAGGTTTCCAGCCACGGGTCAATTACAACATCTCCGAGTTGTAAATCTCTCAGGTTGTAGAGAGATCAAAAGTTTCCCAGAAGTTTCACCAAATATTGAGGAACTACATCTCCAGGGAACTGGCATAAGAGAATTACCAATATCCATTGTGTCCCTCTTCGAACAAGCTAAGTTGAATCGAGAGCTTTTCAATCTCCTACCAGAATTCTCAGGTGTTTCAAATGCTTGGAACAATGAGCAATCAACAAGCCTGGCCAAATTAGTCACGTCTACTCAAAATCTTGGCAAACTTGTTTGCCTGAATATGAAAGATTGTGTTCATTTGCGAAAACTGCCTTACATGGTTGATTTCGAATCTCTTAAAGTTCTTAATCTGTCTGGATGCTCAGATCTCGACGATATTGAGGGTTTCCCGCCAAATCTGAAAGAGTTATATCTTGTTAGCACTGCCTTAAAAGAACTTCCACAGCTTCCCCAAAGTCTAGAAGTCTTGAATGCACATGGTTGTGTGTCTCTTTTATCAATTCCTTCCAATTTTGAGCGGCTTCCTAGGTATTACACATTCAGTAATTGCTTTGCTCTTTCTGCAAGCGTGGTCAATGAATTTGTAAAGAACGCTCTGACTAATGTAGCACACATCGCGAGAGAGAAACAGGTACCCCTCTCTCTTCCTCTCTCTCTCTCTGACACAGGTTGTTGTATCTGATTTATTTTCGCTTGCGGCAACAGGAACTCAACAAATCTTTGGCTCTCAACTTTACTGTGCCTTCACCTGAAAGTAAAAATATCACATTTGATCTGCAACCAGGGTCTTCCGTGATCATACAACTGGGTTCTTCATGGAGACTCATTCGCGGTTTTGCTATTTTAGTCGAAGTTGCATTTTTGGAGGAATACCAGGCTGGTGCTTTTAGCATTAGTTGTGTTTGCAGATGGAAAGACACTGAATGTGTATCTCATAGGCTGGAAAAAAACTTCCATTGTTGGATTCCAGGGGAAGGTGTTCCCAAGGATCACATGTTTGTCTTCTGTGATTTCGATATGCATCTGACTGCCTGTGAAGGAAATGACTCCAGTATATTGGCTGATCTTGTCGTATTTGAATTCTTTACTGTGAACAAGCAGAAAAAGCTTCTAGATGGGAGTTGTGCAGTGACGAGATGTGGAGTCCATGTTTTTACTGCTGCAAATGAAGATACTAGTTCTAGCATGACTAAACCATTTTCGTCCTCGGGTTACCTGCAGGAGATTTTTGATAATGAAGTTGAGGAATTGAGGGTTATCTATGATGGCTTAGACGAGAATGATAGAAATTTATTACTTTACATGGCATATCTGAATGGCGAGGAAGCTGATTTCTTGGCACCCCTTATAGCTAGCACTGGCTTGGGGATTAGTTCTAGGCTCAATGTCTTAGCCAATAAGTCTCTCATAAACATATCTCCGTATGGTATCATAGTACGGCAAGGTTTACTTAAGAAAATAGGTAGGGAGATAGTCTATAGAAGTGTTTACTTAAGCAGCCTCAACGACACTCTGCCTGGTAGCTCAACAGTGTCGTTGAGGCTGGCTGCGGTTAAAGAGCCTAAAGTTACAACGTTTAAAGTCCCGAGAGTTAGAAGTGTGAAACAAGATGAATTTAATGCTAAAATTAATGCCTTTATCAGCCGATTTAAGCAAAAACCTCAATAGGTATAATGAGATGGTGAAGAAAATAAACGACGGGTAAAATTTTTTTTTTAAACAAAAACTCTTGGGATTGTTTCTTAACTATGTAATAATTTCTTGACATTTAAAAAAAAAATCTTAATTTTGTTAGCTTGTCAAAACGAAACAGCAATCAAAGTTAAGATTTATCCCTGAAATGCAGATTCTACCTGATAGGCAAACGTATCAAAGAACATGATAGTAGTAAATCTAAAGGTTTCAAAACAAGGTTTCAACAAAAAATCCCAAAAAAGTGAACAATTTCATCTTGAATCCTCCTCTCCTTAGTCTGCCTTGGAAGCAAGAGCAGCAGCTTGACCTCTGAGACGACCAGTCCTCCTTGCAGCAATAAGACCAACCTTTTTTCCTGGTGGTGCATCACGACGAACAGTACTAGCGTGACCAATATGTTGATGGTTACCTCCTCCGTGAGGATGCTCAACTGGATTCATAGCCACACCACGAACCTTAGGCCAGCAGTTTCTCTTCACACGGTACTTGTGGTATGCGTTACCAGCCTTGAGCATCGGCTTCTCTGTTCTTCCACCACCTGCAACTTGACCAATCATGGCCCTGCATCCACTTGGCACAATCTTCTTCGAACCCGATGGCAACTTAATCCTATCAAAATCATGCGCAAATTCGTAACTGTGAGACTGAGAACAATGCTCGTAAGTAAAAATTGTGTTCACTGCAATTCTACGCAATCAGAAAACTGAAATGGTATACTAAACACAATTTTCATGATACAATTCAGCAGAGCTAAGCCAACTGGTCTATGAGATATATATCATATTCAGTCACACAAAACAATTCAGTAGAACAAAACATTACATTATACATCATTAATCAATCGAATCACCAGAAAAGGTATTGAATACAACAAACCTGCTAGTGTCGTTATCAGGATTGTGAGCGATAACAATGGCGTAATCACCAGAAGCTCTAGCGAAAACACCACGATCACCAACATGATGTTCAACGTTACAAATAACAGCTCCTTCAGGAATAGATCTGAGAGGAAGAACATTTCCGACGACGAGAGTAGCTTTCTTCCCACAGTAAAGAAACTGACCGGTATACATACCTTCAGCAGCAACGAAAAGCTCCTTCTGCTTCTTGAATCGGAAAGGATGACGGAAAGCTACACGAGCCAATGGAGCACCACGTCCTGGATCGTGAATGATCTCCGTCACAACACCTTTCAGATAACCATTTCTCTCCCCGAAATCGAGACTCCTGAATTTGGCCGGACCTTTACGGTGGTGAGTGTGGGATTTGAAGACGGAACCAGCTCCCTTACGTTGTGCTCTGATAACACGACCCATGGATGATTCTTTGTGGGAGGATTTGCTTCGTCTTCTTCAGATTACGGCGAATGACAACAATGAACAAAATCAAATTTTATATCCAGTCTCTCAAAAACCCTAGTGGACTGTGATGGATTTGCCACTAATTGGGCCTTATGAAGCCCAAACTTAAAAACCGGGAAGATTTTGAATCTTTTGTGGATAAACGATAAGTCAAATCCATCAGATGGTATTACATGCACCTGCTCGTAGAGGATAACTGCACCCTCGTATTCCGTTTTTGAAAAAAGAACAACAAATGGCGATTTATTTGTTAATTTTTTTAAAATGTATTTAAAATGAATAAAAAAATAAAACTTTTTTGAAATAGAGAGATGTCGTTGTTGTGTCTTTGTGGAGCGTCAAAGTTGAAAAAAAGCGACAGCCCAAGCGCATAAATCATCCACTGCTCCTTCTTCTCTGGCACATACACGCTCCTCCCACTTTCTTCTTCTTTCTCTCGACGAATGTTCTTCGATCTTTGCGCTCTCTCAAGTCTGTGGAATCATTAGTCTCGGTATGTAATTTCTTTCCGATAGTTAGCTAAACTTGAAAAGATATGGTTTCGATTGAAATTGTCAAGCGAAAGTTTGTTTGAATTTGATTGTGTGTGTTCTAAGTGCGATACTGTGGTAGCTGATGATGATTATGATCAGGTTTAATGTGAAGGACTCGCTCGCGCCCATTGCGATGGGATTTGAATTATTTTTTTAGTAGACTTTTCAATAAATTTGGTTACATAGTTTTGGAAAGAAATCATTAAATGTGAATCACTGCGGAAAAAAAGAAAGAAACAACAAAACGGTCATTGTTGAGGTGATACAGTATAATAAATATATAGCGGGATTTTGTCGGATGAAATTGAAAGTAACATTTACGGAAGATTTTGTTTCCTTTTTTTGTACGTTAGTTCAAATTTCAAAACTTCTATCAGTTCTTTGTCTGTTTTTTTATTAAAGCTTATTTTCTTCCTTCTTCTACGGATTCTGCAGAGTACTATTATTTTGGAGCAAAAAAAATGGAGGGTAGAGGTTGGCCATGGAAGAGAAAGTCTTCGGACAAAGCCACGACTGAGAAACCAGTTGTTGGAATCGAGTCAACTCCTGTTTGTTCTTTGTCCTACTTGGCTTCTCTTGAGAATCAGGTGCTTTAATTTTACACCAAACCTCTGTTTTATATAGTTTTGTGATAATCTGTCAGTTTCTGTGAGATAGAAATTTTCATTTGAAGTCTTTTTTTGTGTGTTTGATTTGTGTGTCAGGAGAAGTGTAAAAACACAAACTATGTTCAGATAACTATGGATTCATACACACATATGAGTAGAATGGAGGATCAGGTCAAATTGTTTGAAGTTCAAGTTAAAGATCTTAAAGAAAAACTCACTCTTGCTCACTCTGAGATCAACACTAAAGAATCTTTGATTCTTCAACATGCCAAAGTCGCTGAAGAAGCTGTTTCAGGTAAAATGTTATTTCAGCATTTTTGTTTGTTTTGAGATGTTTTTTTTGTTGCTGATTATAGTCTTTTGTTCTTTTTTTAGGATGGGAGAAGGCTGATGCAGAAACTTTGGCACTTAAACGTCAACTCGAATCTGTTACACTCTTAAAGCTCACTGCAGAGGATCGAGCATCGCATTTGGATGATGCGTTGAAAGAGTGTACAAGGCAGATAAGGATTGTGAAAGAAGAGAGTGATAAGAAGCTGCAGGATGTGATTCTTGCTAAGACCAGTCAATGGGATAAGATCAAAGCCGAGCTTGAAGGAAAGATCGATGAATTGAGTGAAGGACTACACCGGGCAGCTTCTGACAATGCAGCACTCACTAGATCGTTGCAAGAACGATCTGAGATGATAGTAAGGATTAGTGAGGAGAGGTCTAAAGCTGAAGCTGATGTGGAAAAGTTGAAGACTAATCTTCAGTTGGCTGAGAAGGAGATTAGTTATCTGAAGTACGATCTTCACGTTGCTTCCAAAGAAGTTGAGATCCGCAATGAAGAGAAAAACATGAGTTTGAAGTCGGCGGATATCGCAAATAAGCAGCATCTGGAAGGTGTGAAAAAGATTGCAAAACTTGAAGCAGAGTGTCATAGGCTTAGAGGACTTCTGCGGAAAAAGCTTCCTGGTCCTGCTGCTATGGCTCAAATGAAGCTAGAAGTTGAAGGCTTAGGGCATGAATTCACAGACCCTCGAGCACAGAGAAACATGTCTCAAAATCACAATGCACACATCGCAAAGGCAGAGATTTCTACTGATCATAAGTTGGAAGAGTGCAAAAGAGAGAATGTATATCTCACAAGACGTACATTGGAAATGGAGGAGGAGATTCAGACGCTTAAAGAACATCTCTCTGCTCGTAACAATGAACTGCAGGTTTCGAGAAATGTATGCGCTAAGACTCTTGGGAAGCTTAAGATTCTTGAAGGGCAGATGCATATGTTTAACAATGACAAGAATGCTCCAAAATCAAATAGCAGAAATCTCTCTGAAAGTCTATCCAGTGGTCATGATCATCACTATCCGCCTAGTGTCACCTCGGTGTCCGAAGATGGATTTGATGAAGAAGGAAGTTCTTCTGAGTGTGGCCCAGCAACCTCACTAGATTCTCATAAAGTGAGAAAAGTAAGTGTTAATGGTTCCTCAAAGCCTAGGAGTTCTAGTAGACTGGAGTTGATGGATGACTTCTTGGAGATTGAAAAGTTAGTAGGTAGTGATCCAGATGGAGCTAACTCAGCTTCAAAATCTTCCAACAGTGTTTGCAGTAGAAGATCTGTGGAAAAACAGTCCTCTAGTAAGTCCAGTGAGCCAGATGAGGATACAACAACACTTGATCAGCTGCTAATGGTTCTCCGCTCAAGAATCAACAGGATATTTGAATCTCAAGAGGGCATTAGCATTGACAAAATCGTTGAAGCCGCAAGATTTTCGATCCAAGAGATGCAAGGATCATCAACCAAACGAATGTCAAGTCATCTTTTTGAAGTTACTGATGAAACTCTAGAGAAACATGTGGATATCCAAAACAGCGAAAAGGAGCAGAAGAACACCAAGCAACAAGATTTGGAAGCAGCTGTTGCCAATATTCACCACTTCATAAAATCAACTACAAAAGAAGCAACACAACTTCAGGACATGAATGGGAATGGACAACTGAGGGAGAGCTTGGAGGATTTCTCTTCATCGGTTAGTAAATATCCAACCGGTGAATCAAGCCTTTCTGACGTTATGCTAGAACTCTCCCGCATTTCGGTTCTAGCTAGTAATCTAAACAATGGTGCTTTGACTCTCAAGCCCCATAGTAAAGAGATCCCTGTTACAGAGAGCAACGATAAGGTCACACTTCTCTTTGAAGAGTCAGATTCTAATCCACTGGGAGACACATTTGCTAAGACAGATCACTGTGTAGATAACTTGATCAATGGTGATGATTCATCATGCAAGAGCTTGTTGAAAGAGGTGGAACAGCTAAAGTTGGAGAAAGAGAACATTGCAGTAGAATTATCAAGATGTTTGCAGAATCTTGAAAGTACAAAGGCATGGTTGGAAGAAAAAGAGCAGCTGATATCGAAGCTGAAATCGCAGCTCACTTCTTCAGAAGATCTCCAAAGCTTGGCGGAAACTCAGCTTAAATGCGTTACTGAGTCATACAAATCGCTTGATCTTCATGCCAAAGAACTTGAAGCTAAAGTGAAAAGCTTGGAAGAAGAGACAAAGAGACTTGAAATGGCTTTCACCACAGAAAAGCATGGCCATGAGGAGACTCTAGCTAAATGCAGAGACCTTCAAGAAAAGATGCAAAGGTACAAAAACCATAACTTACTTAGATCTTCCACTATGCATAGTTTGTTTTGCTAATTTGACTTATACTATAGGAATGAGACTTGCGAAAATTGTTCATCATCCAAACTCCAACCTAATCAGGTACACTTCTTACTGTCTTACTGATATCTTATTGATAAGATTAGCTTTTTGCATCCGTTTTGTTACATCTACTATATAATCTGCAATTTTCTTGTTTCCAGGAGAAAGACATAGTATCTGCAACAGAGAAGCTTGCAGCTTGTCAAGAAACAATTCACTTACTCAGCCAACAGTTACAATCCTTACAGCCACAGAGCAACCACATTCTCAAATCTCGGTCCCCTGAGAAGAAGTTTCAACAGCACAAAGCCTCAGAAGTAACACCAAACTCTGCACTAGATGATCTTCCACATGTTCATATCATTCAACCATCTCGTTCTGTTAAGCACACAGTGAATCCAACGGTCCACGCTATCATGAAGTCTAGCTCTGTTTCTTCCTCTTCTAAAGAAGATAATGAGAAGCATACGCGAGGATTAGGTCGTTTCTTCTCCTCTAAATCGAAGAACAGTGCACGTTAAAACGCTAGGAGATAACACACTCATTATCTTTTGGTTCGTTTGATTTTCATCTTCCTTCATGATATGTTTATATGTTTACATGCGTTTTGAGTATGTGAGAAGAGAACAGTTCTAGTGAAGATCAATCTTTGTCTTATTACTTACTCTACACAACAACAAAACCTCACCTTAAAACGCCCTAGTTGTCTGAATTGACTTAAAATTGAAGTAGACCGGACTATAACCGAGACCGAATTAAAAATTTGTTACAAAACCGAGCATAAAGAAAGAAAACAGAGAGCCATTTTCTCCTTTCTACAAAAAATCTCAATGTATAAAATTTAAGACAACATCATGGAGAAAAGAAGAACAATCTCTGATAAAGATGTATTTTGATATTTCATTATATCAAAAAATGATAAATGTATGTAGGTGGAAAAGTCATTAAATGGCAAAATTATATTTGGTCAATGATAAGTAATTATCATGTTCTTGTGAAGACTTTTGAAAAATTCGATATACTTGAGAGTTGAGATGATAGCGAATAACTTTGATATTTAGTGTAATTTTTGACATTCTACCATGAAAATCAGAAAATGGCTCTACCAGAAAAATAATTCTTTTTTTTTTTCAAAGAAGCATTGGTTTAAATTTCAGATGAATAATTATTATTCTTAGAGACAAAATAGAAATAGGAACGTGAGGTCCATGCAACATGAAAATAATAATGTAAATATTCAAATGGATATTAGAAAACATAAGAAATGAAAAGTTTGAAAAAGGACAAGAAACAGATCAAACAGATAATGCTCATCAATGTCAAGGAGACAAGGTATAAACTCAAAGCAACTTGATAGTATGGGCAAGGCAGAGTTTGTACAGACATCTGCTTCTTCTTTTTTCTTTCATGGTCTTTTAAGTCTTTTATATTGAATAAAATACATTTATCAGGTTTTGTTTTCCTCTGAATATGATATTTGAAATTCACTTGTGTCGTCTGGTACTCTAATTTAAAACTATAATATATGATAACTGTGTGCGCTTATTGTATTAATCACAAAAAAAAAAAAAAATATCAGAAAAAGAAGAA